>OBEQ010531187.1_pt1 | contig 18295 bp, 17 predicted proteins | sample 1670901 | NCBI WGS metagenome assembly OBEQ01 (sample SAMEA104232315, study PRJEB22302) | groundwater metagenome | biome: forest; feature: aquifer; material: groundwater | place: USA | collected 2011-08-07 | depth 5.4 m
CTCTCTGGCACGAGCGCGATATCTCCCATTCCAGCGTTGAACGAGTAGCACTTCCTGATTCCTGTATTCTCCTCGACTACATGCTCCATGAACTAACCAACCTCGTCGCTAACTTGAAAATCTATCCCGAAAACATGCGACGCAACATGGCCCGATCGAAAGGACTCTACAACTCTCAGCGTGTGCTCCTTGTTTTAACCAAGAAAGGATTCCCTCGAAAAGATGCCTACGAATTGGTTCAAGAATGTGCTATGGCTGCATGGAATGATCCTTCGGAAGCCACTTTTCAAGATCATCTCCTTCGCCATCCTAAAATCTGTAAATTTCTTACAGAACGAGAAATTACCCAATGCTTCGACGACTCGGTACATTTCCGTCACATTCAAGAAACCTTTGAGCGTTTGGGATTGTAAGGGGAGAGTTGAATGTTGAATGTTGAATGTTGAAAGAAGGGGAGAAATTTCATCGATGGGATTCGAATCCCAGAGATACCTGTAAGTGGGAGCTCGAAAAGAAAAAAATGGAAACGGGCTCCTGCCCTATAATGCTAAAAAAATCTGTAGGGCGAGCGCTCCGCTTGCCGAGACCTCGCTCACGCTTATGCCTTTCTACAGAGGCCGATGAACATTCTTTCAACATTCAACTTTCAGCTTTCAATAATCTGCCAAGCACTCGCTCGCGTCCTAAAATTTCCAACATGTGGTAGAGACTCGGCCCAACCGAACGACCGCTACAAGCAACACGACAAGGATGAATGTATTCTCCTGTCTTTAACCCTTTCTCAACCGCTAATGCTTTGAGATCCACTTCCAATCGCATAGCAACCCATGGTGTTGTTTTTTCTAAGCATTCTCGTAGTTCCTTGAGTCGATCCTGAGCTCCAGTTTTCTTGAGAACTTTCTCCACAGCGTCCGGATCAAACGGAAAGTCATCCTTTAAAAAATAACCCGTCCACGAAGCAAGTTCTGAGAGAAGTTTGATCTTCTCTTTTACAATCCCAAGCACACTCCGCACATAAACCATATCCGTCTGAGAAGAAATCAACCCTTCCTTTTCCAAAATGGGACAGGAAAGCTCCATAAACCGGTCCAGAGACATTTGGGTGATGTATTGTCCATTCATCCAATGAAGTTTATCCATGTCAAAACGAGCATTGTGACGATTCACCTTAGTGAGCTCAAAGAGCGAGATTATTTCTTCGATCGGCAAGATCTCGCGGTTATCCTTGGGCGACCATCCCAATAGGCAGAGATAATTCCGAACCGCTTCTGGCACATAACCCTTGGCCATGTATTCGCTTACCGCAGCGCCTTCATCCCGTTTACTCATTTTGCTTCCGTTACGATTTAAAATTAAAGGGATGTGGGCATAGATGGGTGGAGTTGCCCGAAAGGCTTCAAACAGAGCTAGATGCTTCGGTGTATTGGAAAGGTGATCTTCCCCACGAATCACGTGGGTGATTTTCATTTCCAAATCATCCACCACATTCACGAGATGAAAAATAAAGGAACCATCGGGCCGCACCAAAGTCATATCCGGCTCGGGCGTTAAATCAAAATCAATCTCCCCACAAATCACATCCGACACATGAATCACTTTCTTGGGCAGCTTGAAACGAATGGCTCCCTTATCATCATAAGCCAGCTTTCCATCAAGAAGTTGCTGAATATAGCGGCGATAAATCTCTTTGCGTTGACTCTGGAAATAAGGACCGTAATCGCCACCTTTTCCAGGGCCTTCATCCCAATCGAGCCCAAGCCATTTTAAGCCGGAGAAAATGATTTCGATAGCTTCCTGAGTATTTCGACTTTCGTCGGTATCCTCCACGCGCAAAATAAAGGTACCCTTTGTGTGACGAGCATAGAGCCAATTGAAGAGTGCGGTACGGGCACCTCCGACATGAAGAAGTCCCGTAGGACTAGGCGCAAAACGAATTCGGATGCTCATCGACTCTCAAAAGAGAGAAGTCTTTCATCCGAGGCAAGAAAAAAGGGAGGGCTTTGCGCCTCACGCTTCACGCCTCATGTTTCACACATGATTCTCCCATTTTAATGAATCGGACTGCTAGGCAAGCCAGTGTTCGGCAGGGTATGACAGGAAATTCTCAATGGAGATTCCTTGGCCACCGATAAGCAGCTTGCGTTTTGGATGAAAGAGTTTACTAAACACATTCATTCCCCACAGAACCTCTTTTCTTCGACCACTTTTGATTTCAATCGCAACGATAGCTTTACCTAATTGTAATACAAAATCGACTTCGTGGTTGCGTTCCCGCCAATAAAATACCTCGATGTTGCTTGCGACCGTTGTATTCAACAAATGTGCTGCAACAACCGATTCCACAAGTCGCCCCCAAAAATTACCATCTTGTCGTACTTCTGCAAAGGGTCGATTTAATTGCGCAGTGATTAATGCGGTATTGAAGACTTGTAGCTTAGGACTCGAACCACGTTGTCGCACACGACCACAAGCAAATTTCTGCAATCCCATAAGCATTCCAGTCCCCTTCAATAACTCCAAGTAATGAGCAAGTGTTGTGGTATTGCCTGCGTCTTGCAATTGGCCAAGCATCTTTTGATAAGAAAGAATTTGACCAGAATAGTCACACCCAAGCTGAAACAAACGTCGAAGAAGGGCGGGCTTATCGACCCGAGTCATTAACAAAATATCCCGTGAAATGGTTGTTTCAATAAGAGAATCAACAATGTAACGCCTCCAACGGTCCGGTTCATGGATCAAGGGAGCAGCTCCCGGATATGCCCCAAAGTATATGAATTGATCTAGATTCCAACCAAAGGCCTTTCGCATTTCAGAAAAACTCCAATGGGTGACAGGGATAATTTCAAAACGGCCCGCTAGGCTTTCTGTAAGCCCTCTTTGGACGAGGAGTGGCGACGATCCCAAAAGAACAACTTTGAGTGGAATTTTGCGACGGGAATCTTCATCCCAAAGCCGTTTGATAGTGTCAGACCATCCAGTGACTTTCTGAATTTCATCTAAAATCAACAGGGAGCTGTCCAAGCGAGCCATGTTCTTAACCTGTAATCTTGCAATATCCCATTGTTGCTCGATCCAGGTCCGATCCTGTAATGTCGGCTCATCTGCTGAAGCGTAGTGAGCCGGTATTTTTAAGTCACTGATCACCTGGTGCGCCAGGGTCGTTTTGCCCACTTGTCTTGGGCCAGCAAGCACTTGCAAGAAACGACGCGGTTCTTGAAGGCGATGTAGAAGAATCTTATATACGGCGCGATAAAATGGTCGTATGGTGTTCAATTTACTCAATATCACGAGTAAAATTACTCTAACTTCCTTTCAAAAGCAACCCAAAAAAAGTCGCCTCGGAAAACAAAAAATGAACGCGCCTTTTGTATGTCGAGTATAAAGCCAATTGAAGAGGGCGGTACGGGCACCTCCGACATGAAGAAGTCCCGTAGGACTAGGCGCAAAACGAATTCGGATACTCATCGAGCTTCAAAAGAGAGAAGTCTTTCATCTGAGGCAAGGAAAAAGGGAGGGCTTTCTTGGAAAGGCCCAAGATTGATCTTCAGCCCCAGTCTCGCGCGCAAGTTTCGGTCCCAGGTACGGTGGAATCATTATGAAATGGTTGTAATAGTTCCCTTCTGAATGGTTGAGAGCAAGTCCGAGACATTCGTCGAGCAGGATGTTCACTTCACGTCGTTAAGAGCTGCTCTTTTGCAGCCTCAATAAAAGCGATGACTTGCTCCCGTTTGACTGTTGGGAATGCTTCGAAGAGATGCGTTACCAATCGGGAACGTTGTCTCGATGGTATAAACGCTTGGAAACGTCGAGCCACAGATTCTGGAATTGAAAGCGTCATTCTTCATGAAAAGGTGATGGCTTCCTTTATGGTTTTAATTGAGCGAAGCAAATTGACTTTTTCACAAGCATTTGTCATCTCATTTCGAATGGGATTATTTATAGCGCATCATGAATGGTATGAACGGGTTTACGCTTTTGCGTGCTTTGCTCTTCTCCTTGGCAATCTCTTGATCTTTCCCACCATTACTTTTAGTAGCGATAAGACCAGTGTGGATAGGCCCTATATATTTTGGCTCAATGACAATCAAGACGATCGCGAAGATACTGAAACAGTGCCTGTGCAAATTCCTGATAACGCCGACGAATCTATTCGAACAAAACGGGATTTGGAAGATTTCCAACGAATTGCGATTAGAATCACGCCGCCCGAGGCAATTCGAGACCCAACTATTTCAGTCGCTCTGAAATGGAAAAACGTGGTCGGCTCTCCGTCTGTTCGTATTTACAAGGCTTATGTAAACGATCCTGGGCCAAACGGAATGAAGTACCTAGAGGATGATGCTATTGCCACCCAGCAAATTTCTGGGGAATTCGGAAATGCGAAAGCCACCATAGCAGGAACAAACCCTGTTGTACTGGACAAAAGTCTTTTTTTAAATCTGACAAATCAGGTTCCCTACATTGTCTTTCTGTTTGAAGGAGTTCAGGTTGGTAAAGGTTCATTGACGTTTTGTCTGATGCAAAATAAAAAAATCATTGTCGAATCAGAACTACTTTACATGGATTTGAGAAAAGTAACGGACATGTATTCCCAGGTTCAAGCACTGCCTGTGGAAGGAATTGCCGATCCATATCAATATTTTCCAGAGCAACCACCATTTGATCCAGGTGTAAGTTGGCAAGACACCACATCGACCAATTTTCAAAAACCGGTGAATGAAACAAACCAATGCATTGTTTTTGTTCATGGCTGGAACGTGTCGGATAAAAGATTCTATCAACAAGCAAACTCAATGTTCAAACGTCTCTGGTTACAGGGATTTAAGGGCCGATTTGTTGCATTTCGTTGGCCTTCGGTTGTTTCTGGCGAGGAGGATCCAGATTGGTGGAGCACAATCCAAAATGCAGAGCATTATTTTGAAATTGAACATCGCGGCTTCAAATACGGCAAAGCATTGAAGCAATATGTGGAATACCTTGTGTCTCCTGCTGGAGGTGGCTTTACCGTACATGTAATTGGGCATAGTATGGGAAATATCGTGGTGAGTGAGGCCTTAAAACAAGGAGCGCCGATCAGTGAATATGTGCTTCTTGATGCGGCTGTGTCGGCCGGCTGTTATGATACTCAAGACGAGTTGATTAATCCTTCCATCGGTGAACCATTAACGGTTCCGGATTTTGCCGCAGACGGTGGATACCGGGGATATTTTATAGGTCTCAGTGGTCTCACAAATTTTTACAATTCTGATGATGAGGCTCTTGTGAGTTGGGAAGATGGAAACTTATTGAAGAGGGACTTTGTTTTTCTGGGCGGCATGCAGTATTTCAATGAAGGAGGTGTGAAGCTCAAAAAGTTGCAATCACAACCACCAAGTTTTTCTCCACCAGACCCTAGATCTGTGAACGATATCCACGAATCGATGGCCATGTTTGCAGTATCAAGAACCAGAACGGTAGGAGTAGAGGCAAGAACTCGTGGAGCCGTTTTGAATCCTATCGATTTGAAAACATTCTTTAGTTCGGAAAACAAAGCTCATAGTGCTCCTTTTGATCTCCCGATTCAATATAATGGCACTGCTGGTGTGAAGGCTTGCTATCAAGAAATTCTTCGGCGATTTAAAATTCCTTTTAATCCATGAAAAAACGATCCCTGTTTCTTTCCTTGGTAACTTTTGCATTAGGTATCTCCCTTTGCTGGCAATATGTCACACATAAACAGGACTCTAATACGCCCCCAACAGTGGCCACAAGTAAGAGACCATTACCGAATGATAAAAATACAGCACGCTCAAACAATTATTCCTATCCATCTATTCTCCGGATAGCGATGGCCAACAAAAATCCCGCCCGAGATATCATGATAAAAATGTACACTGCTCCAATTGATTTTTGGGGAAAGGTGATAGATGAGAAAGGAAATCCAATTTCAAAAGCCAAAATTGAGTACAATGTTGCCGATAAACCCCTTTTCGATACAAGTGGAATCAAAATCGATGGTGAAAGCGATGAATATGGAAAATTCTCTCTCACCAACGAAAAGGGATCTTTTTTACAGGTCTTTGTCAGCAAAGATGGTTATTATGGAAAAACAGGTATCTCAACTCACACACTGCGATATGGTTTGCGAGGCAGGCCAGGAATTAAGTTACCAACACCAGAAAATCCAACGATATTCGTGCTAAGGAAAAGAGGTGAAGGTGCTGCTCTTATACGAATACCATATCAAAGCCATCGAATTTCAAAAGATGGAACGCCGTTTGAAATAAAACTCAAAACGGGTCAAAAAGCTTTTCTTGGCCAGGGTGATTTGAAAGTTGAATACTGGGCGTTAAGTGAAAAAGATTCAACCAAGCATTTTGATTGGCGTTGTCGAATTTCAGTTGCAGGAGGGGGGGTAACTCCATGGAAGGGACAAGAAGAATTCGATTTCAAAGCTCCCAGTGATGGGTATCAAACATTTGATGAAATTAGCATGCCAAAAACAACAGAGTGTTGGTTAAATGATGTGACTCGTAAGTACTTTGTGAAAACTGCGAATAATAAGTATGCAAGTATTGAATTTGGAATCATCGCCGCGAATGAACCGTTTTTTGTCATAAAAGGATACTACAATCCCTCCGGTTCTAGAAACTTGGAATTTGACCCAGAAAAGTTGATCAACAAGTAAAGTTCACCTGTAGACATGAATTCAAGTATATGGTCATAACTCTATCTTAGTACTACTCCGTTAAGTTTCCATAAACTAAGTATCACCAGGAATGAGGCATTGTTCAACTCTTTTTGCTCTACCTTCCAACTGTCTCCACAACCTTTCGCGCAGCATCCGAAAGAGAATCAGCGGTGATGACATTCAACCCGCTTTCGCGAAGGATTTTTCTACCGAGTTCCACATGGGTTCCTTCAAGTCGAACAACCAAAGGAAGCTTTAAACCAACTTCACGAACGGCTGCTAAAACTCCTTCCGCAATGATATCGCATTTCATGATCCCTCCAAAAATATTGATGAGGATGCCTTTGACATGAGAATCGGCAAGAATAATTTTAAAAGCTGCCGTAACTTGCTCACGCGTAGCATTGCCTCCAACATCAAGAAAGTTGGCAGGCGAACCCCCAAAATGCTGAATGATATCCATCGTGGCCATTGCAAGCCCAGCCCCATTAACCATGCAGGCAATATTGCCATTGAGTTTGATGTAATTGAGACCATACTTGGAAGCTTCGACTTCAAGAGGAGCTTCTTCATCCAAATCTCGTAACGCTTGAATTTCGGGATGACGATAAAGTGCATTGTCATCGAAATTAATTTTGCTGTCGAGAGCAAGCACTTTGTCCTTCCCATTGGAATCTTCGGCCACGATCAATGGATTGATTTCCACAAGGGAGGCATCGCATTCCCAAAAGACTTTGTACACACCTAGCATAAGTTTAACCGTTTGAGGAACAACTTCTCCGCGGAAACCCAAACCGTTGGCAAGCTTACGAGCTTGATAGGGCATCATTCCCAAAGCGGGATCCACGACTTCCCGAAGAATTTTTTCGGGTGTCTTGGCTGCAACTTCTTCAATTTCCACCCCTCCTTCGGTCGAAGCCATCATCACAGGCCTTGCCAATTTCCGATCCAATAAAATCGCGAGATAAAATTCTTTGCGAATTTTAGAGCCGGCTTCCACAAGAAGCTTCCGAACCACTCGACCTTCTGGACCCGTCTGTTTGGTTATGAGCTTGTGCCCCAACATTTGCGAAGCACGATCTCTCACTTCAGTGATATCCTTACAAAGATAAACCCCTCCTTGAAAACCAGTTTCAAAAACGCCCTTGCCACGTCCTCCAGCGTGAATCTGGGATTTTACGACAACCATGGAAATGTTTGTAGAAAAAAATTGCTGGGCGACGCTCACAGCCTCATCCACCGTAAAACAAGGTGAACCTCGTGGAACCGGTACGCCAAATTCTCGGAAAAGTTCCTTGGCCTGGTATTCGTGAATATTCACGCGACTCCGAAAGCCTTCATCGCTGGTCGATCGGCACAAATTTTAGATCGTGATGCCCAACGTAGAAACTTTCAGGACGGATGAGGCGATTATCCGAAAGTTGCTCGAGGACATGCGCCGTCCAACCTGCTGTACGCGCGATGGCAAAGATTGGCGTAAAAAGGTCGGTGGGAATGTTCATGGAATAATAAACCGTGGCTGAATAAAAATCGACATTCGCATTAAGGCCTTTTTCTTTTTTCATGATTTCAGCAATGCGTTCGCTCATCTGAATCCATTTGGGTTCCCCAATTTTGGCGCTTAATTTTTGAGCCATTATTTTAAGATGCGGAGCACGAGGATCGAGTGTTTTGTACACGCGATGACCGATCCCCATGATCTTCTTTTTTTGGCACAAACATTCATGAATATATTCATCCACACGCTTTAGCGTACCGATTTCGAGAAGCATTTTAATGACACCTTCATTGGCACCCCCATGAAGTGGTCCTTTGAGAGTACCAATGGCCGAAGTAATCGCCGAATACATATCTGAAAATGTGGCAATCGTGACACGCGCTGAAAAAGTGGAGGCATTCATTCCATGATCTGCATGAAGGACGTAACACATATCTATGGTATGAACCATTTCCTCATTCGGTACCGTACCATTAAGAAGATAAAGAAAGTTAGCAGCTTCACCTAAAGTTCGTGAGGGAGGGAGGAGGGGTTGATCATTCCGAACCCGGTGAAAATATGCAGTGATGATGGGAATTTTAGCGATTAAACTTAAGGCCTTGTGGCGATTGGCATCCATCGAATGATCGTCTGCCTCAGAATCATAACATCCCAACGCAGAAACAGCGGTGCGAATGACATGCATCGGAGGAGCCTCTTTTGGAATTCTTCGGATCAAATCGATCATCCCCTGAGGAAGATCACGTTCTCCCACTAAAACAGCCTTGAGCTCAGTCAATTCTTTCTGGTTTGGCAAATGGCCATGATGAAGAAGATATACCACTTCTTCAAAAGTAGCTTTCCCTGCCAACTCATTAATGTTGTAACCTTGGTAAACCAATACCCCTGCATCTCCTTGAACATCGCTAAGTCGTGTGGCAGCTGCAACAACACCTTCAAGACCTTTGTTAACACTGGCGTTCATAGAAATCACAATTGGAAAATGATGAGAGCGATATCAAAAATTTTATAGTGTGGAAAAATGAAAGAATAGCGTCAATCTCGAAAATGTTTGGGCTGAATAAAGTTTTTGGATATGACGTACTGACTCACTTCCCATCATGATGCGTTACATCTTCTTTACCAGTGCCTTATGCACAGGGCTGATGCTATCATGGCCAATCTCGGGTATAGCAGATGATGGCGAGGTGAACTTTAACACCGTGCGTGTGGATGGGCGGAACTATGTGAACTTGGCAGATTTCATCCGATACTATCGGTTTAGTCCAACATTCCAGCAAAAGGATCTGAACATTAAGCTCGATTCCAAATATCGAAAACTTAAGTTCACGCTCAATAGTCGCGAATGCTTCTTTAACGGCGTGCGACTCTGGCTCAACGATCCGCTTCTTGAATATCATCACAGTATCCTGATTTCCGAGATGGATGTACGCAAAACACTCCATCCCATTCTTCGCCCTTGGTCAGTTCCACGACTCAGGATTAAAACGATTATGATTGATCCCGGTCATGGAGGTGAAGACAAAGGCACCCTAGGCTATCGGGGTACCTATGAGAAACGATTAACTCTGGATCTAGCGGCGCGTGTAGAAAAATGCTTACAAAAAACAGGCTTCCGTACCCTCATGACTCGGCGACGCGATACCTATGTCTCGCTTGAAGATCGATCCCAACTCGCGAATTCGAGTGACGCAGATCTTTTCCTCAGCCTCCACTTCAACTCTGCGAAACCAACACCGCAACCCGAAGGAATCGAAACATATTGTCTGACCCCAGTCGGCTTGAGCTCCACAGATTCTATTCGACGACGCTGGGGAATCGGAGATTTTGGGGCAGAACCTGGGAATCGATTTGATTCACAGAACATGCTTCTTGCTTACTTAGTCCAACAAAAATTACTTAAAGCAATCCCCGAGGCAGAAGATCGCGGTATTAAACGAGCCCGCTTTTTTGTGATTAAAACTACTGAACAGCCAGCGATCCTTGTCGAAAGCGGTTTTCTTTCCAATCCTGCCGAAGAAAAGCGCATTCTCACCATAAGTTATCGAGAAAAGCTTGCTGCTGCTATTGCGGAAGGAATCAAGTATTTTACCGTGATTATGAACGGCACTTCAGTAAACAAGAAACCGCGAGTTAAAATTGAGAAATGATTTCAATTTCACGGAAATTATTTTGCTGGGCAATGATTGACAACCCCTTTTGTCCATTTTACATACATGATCAATGAACGCCGAGCCGGTATTTCTTTTATGAAGGTGGACTTTATCGGTGCCCACATGTCGATCGCAGGGGGATGTGTCAAGGCATGGGAGCGAGCTGAAATGGTGGGATGTCAATCCCTTCAAATTTTTACCAAAAACAATATGCAGTGGGAAGGTTGTGCGCTTTCCGAAGAAACCGTAGCCGCTTTTCGCAAACGAAGCGCAGAAGTCCATTTTCCTGTCTGCGGACATGTCGGATACCTGATCAATCTTGGAACCAATAAGAGTCCTACAGCACACCGTTCCACCATCTCCCTCGCTGAAGAATTGGAACGTGCTGAACAATTAGGTTTACCCTTCCTCATCCTTCACCCTGGCAATCACATGGGTGCCGGCGAAGCTGCTGGAATCAAAACTATCTCTTCCAATCTTCGCACCATCCTTAAGAAATCACCCGCCAAAAAAGTAAAAATCGCCATTGAAACCACAGCAGGCCAAGGCACTTGTATTGGACATCGTTTTGAGCATCTTGCCGAAATCTACGAACAGGTGAGTATCCCTTCACGAATTGGTTTTTGTTTTGATACTTGCCACGTATTCGCTGCAGGATACGATCTTTCTACCGCACGAGGGCTCGCCAATACCCTGAAGGAATTTGACCGTCTCCTAGGATTGGATAAAATTATGGCATTCCATTTCAATGATTCAAAAACAGGGCTTGGCAGTCGCGTCGACCGCCATGAACACATCGGCAAAGGGCACATTGGCATCGAACCGTTCCGGGAAATCCTTAACACACGCGCTTTTGCAAAAATCCCAAAAATCTTGGAAACTCCAAAAGGTCCTCAAGGACGAGAAGATATTAATAACCTAAAAGTTTTGCGGGGTCTCATGCGTAATCCGGCATGAAGAATATTGTTTATCTCGATATTGAAACCCAAAAAAGCTTTGATGAAGTGGGGGGACGCACTCCTGAACATTTTCGTCAGCTTAAGATGTCCGTTGGAGTTACGTATTCCACGAAAGACCAATGTTATCGCATTTTTCACGAAAATAATGCGCATGAACTTATCAACCAATTGATGCGTACTGATCTTGTTGTGGGACATAACATCGTTGGATTTGATTATCATGTCCTCTCTGCCTATACCCCGTTAGATTTCACCCAGATCAATACCCTCGACACTCTTGTAGAAATCGAGAAAATCTTAAAGCATCGTCTTAGTCTAGATGCTCTAGCTAAGGCTACTCTTGGAAATACTAAAATCGCTGGTGGTTTGGATGCAATTCAATGGTGGAAAAAGGGAGGAGTAGAAAATATTCTTAAAATTGCAGAGTACTGCTGTTACGATGTAAAAATTGTACGTTTAATCCACGAATATGGTCGGAACTACGGAAAACTTTACTACCAAGATCGATTTGGCCAGAAACGGACCCTCCAAGTCCAATGGTGAATAAAAGACCTCGATGTCTACAGACCCTCAACCTCTCCTCCTAGGGGGAGAATGGATACGCACCAAAGAAATCCGTGAAGTGCGAGCACCTTACGATGGTTCGCTTCTTGGACGTGTTTGCTGGGCGGGACCCGAACAAATCCAATCGGCCATAGATCGCGCTATTCGTGGGTTTCATGAATTCCGAAAAACTCCAATTCATGTCCGACGTGAAATCCTCCTGCATTGTGCAAATCTAATTGGCGAACGACTCCAATCACTCACCAAATTACTTGCCTGTGAAGCTGGGAAACCCGTCCTCTTCGCAGAAATGGAAGTTCGCCGAATGAAACTCACTTTCGAATTAGCGGCTGCCGAACTAACACGCTTTGGTGGCGAACGGCTCCCCGTAGACTTCGATCCTCGTGCCGAACGTTGTGAATGTGTAACTCAACGTTTCCCAATGGGAGTCGTTGTTGCGATCGTCCCCTACAACTGGCCGTTCAATCTTGCCTCTCATAAGATTGCGCCAGCCATTGCCGTTGGGAACACCCTTTTAATTAAACCAGCCACCGCAACACCCCTTTCCACCTTAGAATTAGGACGTATTTTGATGGATGCAGGCACACCTCCCCATGTTGTTTCGATCCTCCCTTGCAAAGCTGAATTGGCTCAGCAATGGGTTCAAGACGATCGTGTTGCCATGCTCTCCTTTACCGGATCGCCAGCAGTAGGATGGTTCCTAAAATCCGTGGCCGGGAAAAAACGCGTTTCCTTAGAACTCGGAGGGAATGCTGCTGTTGTGGTTCATTCCGATGCCGATCTGGATTGGGCAATTCAACGAATTGTATTAGGCGGATTTGGGTATGCTGGACAGATCTGCATTTCTGTCCAGCGAGTTTTTGTGCACCAAGAAATCTACGAGAAATTTAAAGATCGACTCGCAAAAGCTACTGCTGAATGTCCCTATGGAGATCCGATGGATCCCAAAATCGTGTGTGGCCCTTTAATTGATCAAGCAAATGCCGAACGTATCGAGTCCTGGATTCTGGAAGCTGTGCAAAATGGCGCGCGAATTCTCGTTGGAGGAAAACGTAAAGGCAACCTCATCTCTCCTACTCTATTGGATCAGGTAAAACCTTCAATGAAAGTTTGCCGAGAAGAAATTTTTGGACCAGTCGTTACGATCGAATCTTATCAAGATTGGAGTGAAGCGCTCCAAAAAGTGAATGATTCACCCTACGGACTTCAAGCCGGCGTGTTCACCCGTGATGTCGATCGCATTTACCAAGCTTTTTGTGAGTTGGAAGTTGGCGGAGTAATTGCCAATGACTTTCCAACCATGCGTGTAGATAATTTCCCCTATGGTGGGGTGAAGAATTCAGGATTCGGCCGCGAGGGAGTCCGTTACACGATGGAAGAGATGACGGAACCTCGAGTGCTATTTACTCGACATTAGACTCAAGCTGACGAGATTTAATCCCAGCTTCATCAAGCACCGCTTGTTGAAAATCTTGGAGCACGTGTTGCTGCTGGGTTTGGAGGAGAGCCCGCCGAATTTGAGGTTCCCACATGCTTATCTCATCTGATTTCGGACCCTGTCGCGAGTGCACATAAACAAAAAAACCACCCGCTGCATTGGGAATAAAATCACTGAGAGACCCGGTAGGAATTTGAAAAGAAATCCGTTGCACATTCCCTTCGTAAGGATCCGTAGAGGAAGCTCCTGCTGCGTTAAATCCTTTGAACGTCTTGGGTCGAAGCTTCAAAATCGCCACCACCTGTTCAAAAGATTTGCCACTTCTTAACAGGCTCATCAATTCCTGCCGTTTCTTTTCTCCGTTCTCTCGTGCTAACTTGAGCGCCGTCTCTGCGATAAAAGCATTCTTTACAGCTTCCTTAACCTGTTCGAAAGGAGGCAAAGAACTAGCCTGTTTCTCAAGGAATTGTAGAACGTAGACAGCATTCTGAGAAGGGATGGGATCGCTGATCGGATTTTCGGCACTCATTTTGAATGCAGCCGCCGTAAATTCAGGAATCGAAATCCCAGGCGCTAACTCATTCGACCCAAAAAAAGCAGTCTGTTTTACTTCAACTCCATTTTTCTTTGCAAGGACGTCGAATGCTGGCGGCGGCTTTCCTTCTTCACTCACCATTTGTATTGTAAATTCAGTCGCCTGCCTCATGGTTTCCTGCATCGCTTTTTGATGCGCCAGATCCTTACGTAAACTTTCCGCAACTTCCTTAAGGGATTTTACTTTACCATCCGCCGTGGTAAACATCTTGCGATTCGCCTCATAAGCTGCCTTGAGTTCTTGATCGGTAACCGCAATCTTAGAAGCCCGAATAGGAAACACTGCGTAAGCAATTCGTACTTTCTCGGGTGTGCGAAAACGGTTGGGATATTGACGATAAAAATTCCTAAGTTCCGGTTCATTTGGTTTTACCTCCGAAAGATACTCGTTCAATTCAAATTGGCATGCCGAAACAGTAAGCTTCTCCAAAACTTCGCCTGTAAAAGTCGTCACTTGTTGCGGGGTAATCTTTGCCGTAGAAGCAATAAGCGCCATCAGTTTACGGAGAATAACGTTTCCATGCATTAAAATCTCAAAATCAGCTTCGCTCAATCTCCTTGATGGAAGCCATTCACTTGCAAACTGGGCATAAGCAGAGGAATCATATTCCCCTTTCTGATTCAGAAAAAATTGGCGTGCTTCTGCAACCACTTCCTTATCGGTGGAGACAATTCCCAACCGCCGCGCTTTTTCCAAAAGGGCAATTCGTTGTAAAGCCTGATTCTCAACCCAGGCATCGATTCGTTCGGTAGGCCGGATTTCTCGCCCGCTCGACAAGGAGAAATTGAGGTATACCCGCCGCTTCGTGAGATCCAACTCCCGTGCATCCACCTTCCGGCCATAAACTCTTTGCGACCGAACAGAATCCTGGCGGAAACCTGAGCTAACCCCCCAGTAATCCATCATCACAAACGCCACTAAGATAATACCCAGCAGAACCAAAAAGATCCAACGCCCATGGCGATGAATGATGCGTTGAAAAGACGTAATCATGATTCTAAAGAATGTGTTGAAGTACGAATATAGACATTTTAACGAATCGGGCTACGAGGTCAAAGGGAGAATTCGAAATACACACACTGCCCTCCGCAATGTTTTGCACGCCGCTCCGAGCAGGCCCGTATCCGCCTTCGCCGAGGCTTTGGCGGACAAGCCATTTGATCGTGTGTGCGTGAGCGCTTTTCGATGAACCGGTCGCAGAACACCACCGTACCGTTATAGACCAGTTGTACGGCCTGAAAACTGCGGAGCCTGCGGTAGCAGCCGGGTTTCGGAATGAGTACAGGCGAAGGGCTGAATTAGATGGGCTTGGATTTCCTGGCGGGTCATGAGGCTTCGTCTGCTTGCTGGAGCACTTGTTGACGTAACTGTTCTGAGATCCTAAATCCGGCGTCGCGCTGAAGAGCATCGAGCAATGACAACACGGCCGGAAGATGACCTGCGGTCTTGGCGCGCAACAGTATACCGATGACACCGATGACACGTAGACCCAATTCTAAGGCGACCTGGTATCCCCGTCTTTCGTCGATAAGAACCGCATCGGCATGAATTTCGAGAGCCAACGATAGGGCGGAAATTTCACCGGCATCCAAGCCGGCTGCCGAACGAATCTGCTGAGGCACAACGAGAGGAGATTGTTTGCGAATACCTTCCGGGAGTGTCAATCCAATGAACCGGGGAATAGTAGAGGAGAGCTGTTCAAATTCCATCACCACTTCGGGTGGAACAACGACCTCATGAAAAAGTTGCTGAAGAAGGCTGCCTTGACCGATGCGACAGAGATTGATCAGTACGGAGGTATCGGCAACGACAATCACCTTGGGAAAAGGGTCTGGAGTGTTTGGATATCATTCGCCAACATTTGCTCGGTGTAGAGCGGAATCCCACGTTCACTCACGGCGCGCTGAAAGGCAAAGAAGTCCACCCCTGCCAGCTCCGCTCCCGCGACCTTGCCGATCCGTCCGCGAGCATACAATGCACAGGCAAGTTCAAGACGAAGTTCCTGCTCGGGCATTTCATGTAAGATATCAATGTCATCCGGTAAGGTAAGCTTCATATTGGGAATATACCCGAAGAGATCATGGCTGGTCAAACCAATCGGGGCAAATTTCAGATTGCGAAGGTGATCGGAGTTTTGCGCAAAAAGCGCATAGGCGCGACGTGCGGTCTTGCGGTTGGATTCACTCAAATGCGCATAAGTCTGCCAGAAACTCGGACGGGTGCACGAGTCCACAAGCGAGTTCAGATTTCATTTATTTGCGCGTTCCTCCAGAGCAAGATTTGGGAAGACCATCCTCCCGCCTCATCGGAACGGAATGGCCATCCCCAACCACAGAATCGGATCCTGTTTGAATTGGTTTTTTTTGGGGGCAGCAATAAAACTCGGACGCTTTTTCTGACTACTGCTCTTTGGATTTGTGAACAGTTGGGCGAACCTTGATCGGTGGGAGAGGAATGGGGCTCACCCTCTGTGGCGAACGCATCTCTATTGTTGGTGAGGCAACACCGATTTCCACGTTCGACAATTCTTCTAAAGAATAAAGAATGGAAACGTTCCTTGGAAAACCTACTTTTTCGAGTCTAGGAATGATGTACCCACCAAAAACTGAGCTTGAAGATCGTGACCGAGAGCCCGGAAAACAGATTGACGATCCTCGAAAAAATCTCTAGATTTCCGCACTTCATGAATTTCTTAAAAACGACTTTTGCCAACAAAGAAACGGCAACCCCATGTTGGTATCTCATTGATGCTGAGGGTCAAGTTTTGGGGCGGCTTGCCGCTGCTGTCGCAAATATCATTCGTGGTAAAAACAAACCCAGCTTTACCCCTCATGCAGATGCAGGAGACTTTGTGGTCGTGATCAATGCGAGTAAGATTCGCCTCACCGGGAAAAAGGAAACTCAGAAATCGTATACAACCTTTTCTGGTTACGTCGGCGGCCATAAATCAGAAACCGTCGCCAAAATTCGTGCTCGTCGCCCCCAACTCCTCATTGAACGTGCAATCAAAGGCATGGTCCCTCATACTCGTTTGGGACGTGCCCAATTGCGAAAAGTAAAAATTTACCCTGGGGACGACCACCCTCACACAGCTCAACAACCCGAATCACTGAAAATCACATCCTAAGAAATCTCACTTCTCTTTTTTGATATGTCATCTTCCTTTCCCGTCTTTGCCACAGGTCGACGCAAATCCGCAGTAGCACGAGTCCGTCTTGTGCCTGGAAGTGGGAAAACTGAAATCAACCGATGCCCATTGGAAAGCTACCTTCATACCGAAGACCTCCAAAGCCACGCCTTACAATCCCTCCGCCTTGTTAATAAACAAAAGGAATTCGACATTTATATTCTAGCCCATGGGGGCGGTCTGAATGGTCAAGCAGGTGCCATCCGCCATGCGGTAAGCCGAGCTTTGATTCTTGTAGATCCTTCACTCCGTGGGGTCTTAAAAAAGGCTGGCTTTCTAACTCGCGATCCGAGAATGAAAGAACGTAAAAAAGCGGGTCAACCTGGAGCACGTCGCCGCTTCCAATTTAGCAAGCGTTAAGAGAGCGTGCCTGAAAAACTCGTCCTCTTATTCAGGGTTAGTACTTAGGAAATAAATTTTAAAAAGCCACTTAAAAAATGTCCTTCCTAAAATAACTTCGGATTGGAATCTTTCAGGTTTCATAATGTACCTGTCGATTTCCAGAGTCGTTCAATTTTTGATTTGCGATTTAGGTTCCAAATCCTGCATCAATCAAGGATCCAACATTCAAAATCAAACATGCTTCGAGTTGCCATTATCGGTGCGAGTGGATATTCTGGAGAAGAACTGGTTCGCCTTGTTTTGCATCATCCACGGATCCAGCTGACTTGTGTTACTTCCCGCCAAAATACTGGCAAACGGCTGGGAGACGTTTTTCCAAAATTTGCCAGTCATCCGACTGCTCAAAAACTGAAATTCATCGAGCCGGAAATTGCTAAGATTTTAAAACACCTCGGCACGAATCCCAAATCCTCCATCGTTTTTCTAGCTGTGCCTCACGGTGTAGCCGCTGAATGGGTGAAACCACTTTGGAAACATGGAGTGCGCGTGATTGATCTGAGCGCCGATTTTCGCATCAAAGATGCCGCTGTTTACGAGGAATTTTACGGTCATCCTCATCCCACGCCCGAACTTCTCAAACATGCCGTCTACGGCCTTCCGGAAATCTATCGCACTGCAATTCGCGAAGCACGTCTCATTGCAAGCCCTGGTTGCTATCCCACAAGCATCCTCCTTCCTCTCATCCCTCTTCTGCGTGGAAAACTCATTAAATCCCATGGAATGATTGCCAACAGTCTTAGTGGCATTAGTGGAGCAGGTCGCAAAGTTGAAGATTCCTATTTATTTTGTGAATGCAACGAGTCTGCGCGCGCTTATGGAATTCCCAAAC
>OBEQ011701456.1_pt1 | contig 18292 bp, 15 predicted proteins | sample 1670901 | NCBI WGS metagenome assembly OBEQ01 (sample SAMEA104232315, study PRJEB22302) | groundwater metagenome | biome: forest; feature: aquifer; material: groundwater | place: USA | collected 2011-08-07 | depth 5.4 m
AGCAGCCACTTCGGCACCGCCATCTACAACGAGGGCGGCCAAACGACCGTCGCGGACTCGACCTTCACGGGCAACCGCTCGTCGGGCTCCGGTGGCGCCATCACGTCCTTCGGTGGCACGCTGAGCATCACCGGCTGCACCTTCGTGGGCAACACGGGGGCCGTCGGTGGCGCGCTCTACGCCAGCACGGGTGGTGCACCCCGGATCGTCAACAGCACCTTCGTGAACAATCGCGGCACCTCGGCGGGAGGCGCCATCCACGCCAGCGCCGTGGGGACGCTGGTCAGCGTAGCGAACAGCACGTTCGCGAACAACTTCAGTCCCCTGGGTACGTTCACGGGTGGCGTGTCACTCAGCAACAGCATCCTGATCGACTTCTTCAGCCCCGCAGGCGCGCCTTGCTCGGTGAGCGGTGCGGGCAACATCGCATGGCCACCGTCGTCGAGCTCGTGCGGGCCCGGATTTCGCTTCGGCGACCCTCGGCTGGGAAGCCTGGCCAGCAACGGTGGTCCGACCCAGACCCTGGCCCTCGCTCCCGGCAGTGCCGCGATCGACTCCGCCATCGGCTCACTCTGCCCGCCCGATGATCAGCGCCACGCCGCTCGCCCGCGCGATGGCGACGGCAACGGCTCGTTCGGCTGCGACGTCGGCGCCTTCGAGCGCTGAGCCTCGCGGGCCACGGGCCGACCTTTGGTTCAGGGCCTGGAGCGCTCGAGGCGCGGCCGCTCGTATCTTGTCATCCCGGGCCGCGCTCGCTTTTCGCCACTGCCCGTCAGAGTTGGCGACAGGCGATCGTTGCGACCCGACCCGGGTCAGCGTGCGTCGAGCGGGCGTGCGCTCTCGATGGCGCCGTCGATGCTGACGCCGTCGGCCTCGATGTACGCGTGGCCGCCGACCAGAGTGACCGTCCAGGTGCGCCGGCGCTCCTCGCGCGCCGCCAGCGCAGTCACGAGCGCGCGATCGATCGTCCACACCGTCAGATCTGCATCGCGCGGCGGCTTCTTCCAGTCGGCGATGCCAGCAGCAAGCTCGTCCAGGCGGCGCGGATCGCAGAGCACCGCGTGAGCCGCGATACCGCTGTGGTGCAGCAGCACCTTGCGCAGCTTGTCGGCATCGGCGGCGCCGCACTCGACCCAGGTGGTCAGCTGGCCGGTGAGGTCCCTGGCCCAGAGATCGGCGACCTCGGCGTCGGCGAGCCCGGCCGCCATCTCGAGGCGCTCATCGTGGAGCAGGCACCAGGCGAGCACGCGCAGGGTCACGTGCTCGGCGTTCTCCGAGGGGTGCTGCGCGACGATAAGATTTTCGCGCAGATCGACGCCGCGATCCACGTGCGAGAGTGAGATCCGATACTCGAGCCGCGTCGGGGAGAGCGCCATGGGCCCGACAGCCTACGCGATCCGGGGCGCGCTTGGCTGTCCGCGGGCTGGACGCGACCACCCGTTCAGCGCGGCGCGAGCGTCGCGAGCGTGCGGGCAAAGGTCTCGGGCATGGTCACCGCCGGCACGTGCCCGGTGTCGAGACGGACGATCGCCGGTGGACGCGGCAGGCGCCCGATCATCTCCTGCTGCATCGTCGCCGGCACCGGCCGATCGCGCTCGGTGAGCACGTAGCTCACCGAGACGTCGGCGGCACCCGACCAGTGCACCGGCTGGAAGTAGTGGTGCACGGTGTCGCGCACGCAGCGCACCGGATCGGTGACGAAGGCGAGCGCGTCGTCGTCGAGCGGGTCGCCGCCGTACGCGCTCCTGAAGGTCTCGGGATGCTCGGGCGGTCCCGGCAGGGTGATGACGCCGCCGCCGCGGCGTGCGTGCTCTACCGCCAGCGAGAGGCCCTCGCGCTGACTCGCCTTCATGCAGTCGAGCGCGCAGCCGCCTTCGGGCGGCACCAGCGCCGCGTTGAGGACCACGTGAGCCACGCGTCCCGCCAGCCCCTTCACGACGCCAGGGACGACCAGCCCGCCCGACGAATGCGCCACGAGCACGATCGGATCTTGCGGCCGGGCGGCCTCGATGTCGGCGACCACCGAGGCCACTTCCTGCTCCACGCTCAGCGTCGCCAGGTCAGCCGGCTTCGCTGCGCGTCCGGGCAGATCGACGGCGAGGGCCGGGCGGCCGAGCCAGGGGAGCAACCGGTCCCAGAACCGCGCGGTCGTCCCGCCACCATGAATCAGCACGTAGGTCATCGAGCCGCATCCTCACCCAGGAACGGCCGTGCCGGTCCACCGAAGTAGCAGACCCGGTTCGACGCGCGTCGGGGACGCACGCCGTCAAGGCACGCTACTGGCTTCCGTTGCAGGGTCGGACCACGAGGACATCCTGAACGGTCTGCTGCACGTTACCGGCCTTGTCGAAGGCGGTGATGAGCACGTGCGCGTCGCGACAATAGGGGAGCTCGACGTCGTAGGGCGGCGGGATGGGCCAGGTGGGCACCACGGCGCCACCAATTGTGGCACGTACGGGCGCCGCTGAGGGGCGACACAGGCGCGTCGAGGCGCCCGTGCGGCCGTCGGCACGCACACGAGCGGGACCATCTGCCTGCTGGCCGCTACTGGGCGCCGCTGTAAAATGCCAGTCCGCGAGCGCCGCTGACACTGGCGAAGCTGCCCATCTCCACGCCACTTCGTCCGTTGTACGCGATGACCCCGCCATCGTGGGTGATGTAGAGCGTCCGATCCGGCCCGAATGTCAGCTGGATGGGACTGATGCCTGCGCTGCGCGCGAAGCGTGCACCGGGTTGCCCCGCCGCCGCGAACGGCTGGCCGGCCGCGGCGTTGAGCGGGCCGTGGAAGCGCAGCACCTCGCCGGTCGACGTGCTGTCCACGAATTCATTGCAGACGAACAGGTCGCCATTGGTCCCGAAGGCAATTCCGCCGGGATGCTGCAATCCGCCGCTCGCACTGGCCACGAAGACGTCGATGAATCTTCCTGTCTTGCCGTCGAAGCGGAGGATCTCGCCGGTGGTCGTGGTGCACGCCGGCCCCGGCACACAGTCGTTGAAGCTGCTCACATAGAGGTTCTGGTCGGGGCCGAACGCGATGCCTTCGACCCTCGCGGGCACCCGGCCGCTGGTGAAGTCTCCGAGCGAGGCGCCGGTGGCGACGTCGAAGCGCTGGATCGGGCCGCCGATGCCGGCGTACAGGTTCTGATCCAGGCCGAATGCCAGGGTCATGAAGTTGCCCGTCGCCACGAAGACGTCATCGGTTCGACCTTGCACTGGTGCGGGCGCGCCCGCATCGGCGGCGAACGGCCCCTTGATGCGCATGATGGCGCCGTCGCCGCCCTGCTGGTTGGCGACGTAGAGGTTGCCATCTGGTCCAAAGGCGATGCCCCAGGGTCGCCGCGACACGGGCTGCCGGGAGAACTGCGATCCGCTCGAGCCGGGACCGGGATGATCGTCACCGGGACGGGCGCTCTGTGGACCGAAGAACCTCTGGACGTCGTTGTTGAAGAATCGGCCGACGTAGAGATCCGGAGACTGCGGCGGTGACGCTGCCAGCGTCGGCAACGCGAACAGGAGGCATCCGAATGTCACTGTCAGTGCGGGTGGCATGAACGTGGCGTGCATTCTCATCATCATCACCTCTTCCTCATGTCCCATGACGGGCGGAGCTGCTGAACCAGTCGCCTTCAGCGTGGCGGGCGGAGGCTACCCCTCAGGAGCAATCACGGCCGACGGAGTGAATCCCCGGATCAGCGAACGCGCGCGCGAGCAACATGCCCGCCGCGCCGTAGGCCACCGCCTGGTCACCGTGGGTGGCGAAGGAGACCTCGCACATGGGCGGGCTCGGGTAGGTCCAGTTGCGCCGGATCTCCTCGGTGAAGATGGCCTGCGTCTCGACGTCGCGAGGATCGAAGAAGCCGCCCAGATAGAGACGATCCAGGTTGAGGATGTGAACCACCATGGCGGCGTTCCGCGCCAGCTCGCGCACCATCCTGTTGCGTAGCGCCGGGTCGGTCCGGGCTGCGGCAATCTCCTCGTCGGTGAGCGAGAACTGACTGGTGTTGCCGGGCTGCCAGGCCGTGCTGCGAAACTCACCCGCGGAGAAGCCTCGTCCGTAGTGAACCTGGCGGTTGATGACCACGCCGACGCCGACCGCGCTGAGCAGGGCGCTGGCATGTTGCGGCGCGCGGCGCCACTCGCCCAGGATGAACAGAAAGTTGGCGCCCGGCTGGCCGGCGCCGATGAGCTCGCCCCAGCAGCAGGAATGGGCGTCGTTGTCGAGGTAGAGGGGCGGATCCAGCGCCGGTTGCAGGCGCTTCACGATCGGCTCCTCCTGCACCACGCCCAGCGGAATGGATTGCAGCAATGTGCCCGTCTGCGGATCGACGATGCCGGGCAGACCACAACCCACCCCGAGCAAGCGTATGCCGACCTGACTGGCTCGGTGGACCAGCGTCTCGCAGGACTTCTCCAGCCGTCGGTAGAGATTCTTCGCCGTCACAGCGCCCGAGCTGACCTCGTGGTGGAGCACGCGGCCGGACAGATCGACGAGCATGAGGCGCACGTAGTCGGCATGCACCTGCAGGCCACCGACGCAGCCGTAGCGGGCGTTGATGGCGAGTTGCACCTTCTTGCGCCCGCCGGCGGGCGAGGCCTCGGCCAGCGCGATGGGCATGACCATCCGGCGCTCGAGCAGCTCATTGACGATGATCGTCACCGTGGAGCGGTTGAGCCCGAGCTGGTCGGCCATCTCGATGCGGCTGATGCCCGGTTTGATCCACAGGAGGTGGAGCACTCGCGCGGTGTTGTGGTTGCCCGTGAGGATGGGGGTCATGAGGCCTGCGGCAGGGTTTTACCCCATCTCGAGTCGCGTCGGGCTTGCCCTGGGTCTCCCGCCCGCACGTGCCGCTCAGCGCACGATGGCGGCAGCGAGGACGAAGTTGGCGCTGTAGAGGATGTCGGGCTCCTGGACCGCCCACCAGCCCTTGGCCCAGTCGCCCTCGGCCGCGAAGCCGCCGTCCCAGAGATCGCTCTCGCGCCAGTGCCAGAGCGCGTGCGCGGGCACGCCCGATCGCAGTGGCTGTGGGTTGTCCCAGAGCAAGGCCTTCGCCGGTGCGTCCGGAGCGAGGAACTTCATGTCTTGCCCGTTCGGGCCGCCGATGAGGTAGCCAGGCGGGGGTGGCTCGCGCTCGCCCCACTCCATGTGGTAGAGGCGGTCTGGCCCCTTGCCCACGCGCGTGACCATCGAGTAGCCGTTGGGATTGCGCCCGAGGATCCAGTGCCACTGGTCACGGACGGCCTCCTCGAGCCAGACGGCATCGGGATCGAGGCGGTGCGCGACCGCGAGAATGTGAGCCTCCTCGAGCAGGTTGGAGTTGTGACCCCAGTAGTAGTCGGCGGGCGTCGACGCGCAGCGGTAGCCATCGACACGTTCGATCTGCTGGTGGACCAGCTCCGCGGTCGCCAGCATGCGCTTGCGTGCCAGGGCACGGACGTCGGGTGGCGTGCCCTCGTCGAGGGCGAGCGTGCTCACGCCCCAGCGGCTGAGGTTGGCCCACGCGCCCTTGATGAGCTCGGCGGGCTGCGTCTCGTCGTGGCGCAGGAGCTCGAGCGCCGCCGACAATGCCGCCTTGTCGCGAAACGTGCGCCACATCTCCACCGCGGCAATGAAACGTGCGCCCACGTCGTTGTGCTCGGGCTCGTCGTCCCAGAGTGGCTGCTTGCTGCCCTTGCCGTCGGCGCGGATCTGATCCGGGTGGTCCTGCAGGAAGGTCCAGCCGGAGCGTGCTGCCTGCTCGCAGCGATGCGCGAACCTGGCATCGAAGGGCGCGTAGATCCGCGACGCCATGGCGAGGGCGGAGACCGCCTTCGCCGTCGCGGCGGTGCTGATGCCGGCGATCCATCGCACCGACATGTCCTGGTCGGCGGCCATGGGTGTGCCCCAGCCCATGACAGCCTCGCGGTGGCGAAATGCGCCACCCGGCTCCTGCATCGACAGCACCCAGATCAGCCCCCAGCGGGCCTCGTCCAGGACATCGGGAATGCCATTTCCCGACTCGGGAATGTTCGCGGTCCGGTCGTCGAATGCATCAGGGGCCCATTCATAGGCCATGAGCAGGGTCTGAGCGCTCGGCGCGGTCGAGGGCACGTACATGTCGAAGTTGCCGGCGTCGTGCCAGCCGCCCTCGACCTTCCAGCGGCGTTTCTTCTCCGGGTAGTCCTCGAGATCCCAGCCGACGTCCTTGTGCACGTGCGAGGCCCTCGCGCGCGTGTAAGCGTCGCCCTTCCACACCGCATAGGGCTTCTCCAGCGGCATGCGGGTGCGCTGAAAATAGAAGCTTTTCAGGCCGGCGACCAGCGCCTCGTCGTAGACGTGGTCGGCGATGACGAAGGCATCGCTGTGCGCGCCCGCCATGCTCAGCGTGTACGTGCCCGGCTTGCGCACCTCGCTGAAATCGACCTGCCAGACCGGGTCCTTCGACGCCGTGTCGATGCCGCGAGCTACGACGCGATCGGGTGGAATGCGCAGGACCACCGCGCCGGCAGCGTCGCGGACGACCGGTGACACGGGTTCGACGTTGAAGATGGCCAGCTTGCGCCAGTGGGTGGCGTAGCCGACCGTATCGACCTTGATGGCGGGTACGTTCACGCCGGGCATCGCGGGTGCAGGCGTGCCGGTGGCGGTGGCGTGGCCCAGGACCACCGTCCGGTCGCTGGTCGTGACGCGCGGGGCGGGCGCGGGGAGCGCGCAGGCGGCCACGGCGGCGCCCGAGGCCAGGCAGATGGCGTAGAAGCGCGGTCGGTGCGTCGTGCTTCGATTCGTGGTCATGGTGCGTCCTCCATCATGGGCAGGGTGCAGCCTCGGGAGCCCACCAGTTGCCGCTCATCGCGATCATGGAGAGGAGCTTCAACGAATCGGCGTAGTAGCCCTCGCTGCTGCTCTGTTCGACGGTGCTCCAGATGGCGTCGAGCCATGCCTGGTTGGCGCCGTCGACCATCGCGCCGACGCCGAAAGGAGCGACGAATGCCATGGAGCGGAAGTCGGCGCCATTCGAGACCGCGCCCGCGAGCGAGTAGCCGGCGCGTATCTTGCCGGGGTCGCCGCCTGCGGCGCTGCGGATCCACTGGTTCATCTTCTGGACCGCCGCCCGGGCACGCGCGTCACCGCTGGTCAGGAAGTGGGTCGCGATCCGCCAGGGCACGCGGCAGGCATTGAAGGCATAGGCGCCGTCGACGTCGCCCTCGAGGAAGTGCGCAGGCGCCGGCGCGGGCGCGCCCGTCGGGTGGACGATGAAGTCGGGCAGGAGCCCGGTCGCGGGCGCGTGCGTCGACTGGACGCTGGCGACCATCTGGTACGAGCGATCGGCGACCTGCTTCCATGTCCCGTCTCCGATGGCGGCCTCGAAGCTGAGGAAATGCCCGGGCATGAAGTCGCTCGAGCGGGTCGCGTCCAGGTGCCCGTTGTCGCCGGAGTTGGTCCAGTCGCCCAGGCGCACATAGCTGGCGCCCGCGTCGACCTCGGCGCTGCGAATGGCCTGGAGGACGCGCCGGGCCTCGTCGCGGTAGTGGATCGTCCCCACCGAGCCCCACTGGCGGTCGGCGAGCAGGAGCGCGTAAGCGATGTCCAGATCGCCGTCGCTGGCGCTGCTGGCGGCGGGATTCTGCCCGCAGCCATGGTCCTGCGACCAGGCCATGAGGCTCGAGTTGCCCGAGGAGGGGTGCACGAGCACGTAGCGGTACAGGCCGTCGAAGAGCTGGTGAGCATTGGGTTCGTACCCAGCCATGTACGCCATCACCACCAGGCCGTAGCCGGCCGCCTCGCTGATGGTCGCGTCGCCGGTACTGCTCTTGACGAAGTAACGGTCACCGGCGCAGCTCGACTCCACGTAGTGAGCCTTCCAGGCGTCGTAGGTCGCGCGCACGGCCTGATCGAGCTGCGCCTGGGTGCGCTGGCTGGGCAAGATGCTGCCGGCGGCGTAAGGATGGGCGTGGTTGCCGAAGGGCTGCCCGGCGGCGCCATTGCCGGTACAACCGGGCATGTGCTGGTCGGGGCGGGCGTCGGCGCGGCCAGCGCTGCCGGCGTCGACCGGACCGTGGCCGTCGTCACCGACGTCCAGGGGCGTGGCGGCGCAACCGGCGCCGGCCAGCACGCAGATCAGCGCGCCCGGCGTCGAGCGCGATCGGAAGGGCATCATTCGTCGCTCCTTTCTTGGCGGTGCCGCGGCCTCCGGCCGTCCAGCTACCACCACATGATCGCGGAGATCCGGAGCACGTCGTCGTCGGGCGTGAGGCCCCCGTTCGGATAGCTGAGCCGGACGTGCTTGCCATTCACATAGTGCGAGTACTGCAGGACGAGCTGCTCGTTGCTGGCGAATTCGCTGCGCACGATCAGCCTGGGCGAGAGCACCTGGAAGCTCTGGTTGCTGTCGTCCATGTCGGGCTGGACCACGTCGTAGCGCAGCGAAGCGCCGAGCCAGGCCGTCCACGAGTAAGTGACCTCGGCGCCCAGCTTCAGCTTCTGCTTCGGAAAGGCGAATGCCGGGTCGCCACTGGCCACCTTGTTGTACATGCCAAAGATCGAGACCAGGAGATCGGGCGCCTGGCCCCAGAACGGCTGGGGTGCCCACAGGAAGGTCGACAGGCTGAAGGTGTGCTGGAACAGGATCGTGTCGACGGTGCCGGTCCCCGAGGTGGCCTGGCCGAAGTAGTTGTCGCGCAGGTTCCAGCCCTGCTGCGAGTGGATCACCTCGAGCGCGTCGGCGACGCGCAGGGGATCCTTCGCCGAGAGGTGCGAGTAGCCGAGGTAGCCATTGCCATAGATGCTGTCTACCAGCTTCACCTCGACGCCCGAGACGGTGATGCTGCCGTCGACCTCGCCGGGCTGGCTCGCGTCGTCGGTCCAGGCCTTCAGATAATGCAGCGCGACGGTCACCTTGTCGTAGGTGGCGCCCAGGTGGACGTGGTGGAGCATCGTCGATCCTTGCTGGACCGGGCCGGGATACGGCAAGTAAGGCACCGAGGGCAGGCCGGGTACGAGCGGCGGGACCTCGAGCTTGGCGCCCAGGCCGTGCTCGAGGTGCAAGGTCAGGCCGCCCGGCATCTGGTAGGAGAGCGCGAGCGTCTCGCCCGCGACCTTGGTGGCGCCGAACAGGTAGGTGTCATACTTGCCGGCGTCGTAGCGGCCAGCGGTACCGTAGCGGCCGGTGAAGGCTCCCACGTTCCAGGACAGGCCGCCCGCGTCGCCGAAGAGCTTCGGGTAGTTGAGGCTCACGAACGACTGGCTGATGCCCAGTTGCGCCTGCAGGTCGCGATAACCGGCCTCACTGACCTGGTAGGACGCGACGACCACGTGCGCCGCGACGTTCGAATTGCCGTAGGAGAGCCAGAGCTCGGTCCAAGGTCCGCCCATGCCATTCGTGTATTGCCAGTCGGTGTACGCGCCGTCGGGCACGCGGGGCGGCGCGTGCTCCTTGCCGCCGCCCTCGACGCCGGCGGGCACGCCGGCGCCGGAGCCGAAACCGACCGCGAGCGGGACGCGCAGGAAGCCGTGGAAGCTGAACTTCTTCGACGCCGAGGGGGGTGGCTCGCTCGCAGGCGCGCTCTGTGTGGGCACGATGAGGTCGCCCACCTGCGGCGTGCCCGGGCTGATCCCGAGGCTGGCGCCGGCCGAGCCGCTGGTCCCGGCGTCCTTGCCGTCGTCGTCGGCATGGGCCACGCGTGGGAGCAGAAGCCCTGCCACGAATGCAATCACGAGCAGCACGCGAACCATGGAAAGCACCTTTCTCAGCGGCATCCGACGAAGGTGACGTCGTCGATCCACAGGTCGAAGCTCGCGCCGCGCGTGGCGACCTGCCACTGCAGGCTGAAGAGCTTGTGCAGGTCGATCGCGGCGGGGCGTGGGTTGCCCCAGCCCGCGCCCTGCTTCAGATCGGCGAAGGCGACCTCGTAGCGGGTCCATTCCGCGGTGACCTGGAAGTCGACGCCGAAGTCGTTGTAACACTCCTTGCACGCGTGACCATCGGGATCGGTGTCGACGTCGGGGACCTTGAGCCTGACCGCGGTGGTCGTGCCGGGCGCGGCGCGCGCGTAGAAGGCGACCCCCGTGTAGCGAGAGGCGTCGTAGAGCGTCTTGGGATCGGTGAAGCTGAGCCCGAGACCGGCGTAGGCGCTGTCGCTGTCGGCGAGCTTGCCGGCGATGCGTAGCGCGCTGCGCGAGCCGTGCGCGCCGCCCGCGGAGGTTGCGAACGCCCCGTCCGGCGTGATGTGGCTGCCGTGTGCGTCCTTGAAGGTGTACAGGTAGCCGTTGCGTCCGCCGCGCAGCTGCACCTGGTTGTCGCCATCCTCACCGTCGTCGATGCTGGCGTCGCCGCAGCCGTTGACCGCCACCGGCGCTGGCGCGGCGCTCCGAGTCACGCCGGCGACGGGAGGATGGAATTGTGCACAGCCGCCCAGGAGTGCCATCGCCATGGTCGCCGCGCGCATCTAGTAGAACCCGATGTCGTCCACGGCGAAGTCGAAGGCGAGGTTCTTGTCCACGTTGAACTGGATGGACATGAGGGTCGTCGAGTCGAAGACCACCGGCTTGCCCCAGCCGGCCTGGCGGATGTCGCTGAAGGCGAGCTTGTAGTTGGCCCACTCGCTGGTCAGGAACAGCACGCTGCCGTGGCCGTCGTCGCAGCCCTGGCCCGCGACGGTGCTCGGGGTGCATGCGCCGCCGACGTCGCTGGAGATCACGCCCGCGATCATGACCGCTGCCCGCACAGGTCCGCTGCCCTTGGCCTTGAACTCGATGCCGTGGAACGCCGACGCGTCGTAGGTGTGCTTCACGCTCATCTGGCTGTTGAGATCGAAGCCCATTCCGGCGCCCCAGACGGTGAAGCCCATGCCGCTCGTGTTCGCGGCGAAGGCCGAGGACTGCGCGCCGCCCGGTGAAGGCATGAACGGCGAGCCCATGGCCGGCGTCTGCTGCCCGCTCACCGTCTGGTCGTTGTAGGTGTACCAGGAGCCGGCCCGGCCACCGCGGGCCAGCAGCTGCGAGTCACCGTCCTCGAGGTCGTCGATGAGGTTCTCGGGCAGGATGTCACCGGGGCCCGCGTCGGATGAGCCCACCGCAGCGTCGGGGCCCCCGGAGTCGGGCAGGCTGTTGTCGCTGCTGTTCGCGCAGGCGCTCATGCCGAGCAGGCCGAGCAACGCGGCACATGAAGTTTCCATTCTCGTCATCGTCCTCATGGGTCACCTCCAGACAGATCCAACCTGTTGAGATGGAACGGCAACAAACCGTGGGCTAGGGCACGGCGAAACACTCGATCGTGGTCTCGATGTGAAAGGTCGAAGCGATGACGTGGCGCTCGGCGTGGAAGATATCCATCGGGTAGTCGTTGCCGAGCACGAGGCCGAACTCGGCCGCCCGCGCGTCCAGGTTCACCGTGGCCGTGGCCGCATCGTGTATGCCGCCGAGATCGATGGCGAGGTGACCGTTGATGAACATCCACACGTCGTCGTCGCCGCGGAAGGTGAAGGTCTGGTTACCGGTGTACTTGAAGCTCGTGTGGATCTCGGTGGTGAAGGAGAAATTGTGGTTGGAGCCGTCGTTGCCGAAGCCTTGCCCATCGATGGGGAAGAAGAGGTCATTGTCGTAGACGAACCGGCCCGGCGAGGACTCGGTGAGCATGAAGGTCACTGGCAGCGCCTGGTTCACGCCGGGAACGTCGTGGTACCACTGCGCGAAGCCGGCCGGTCCGCTCGTGCACTGCGTCGCGCCGGCGGGCGCATAGACCGGCTTGCGGTCGGCGTCGAGGAGCGGCTGAACGAGGCCGGTCGCGATGAAGTTCGTGGCGAAGTGCTCGAAGTCGGGGTGCGTGAGGTGGAAGTCGCGCACCGTGGCATGCAAGGCGGCGCAGTCGTCGTTGCTGCCACCATCTCCGTTGATGGGGGTTGCGTCGATGAATCCCGAGTTGGGGTTGTCGTTGGCGTCGGCGGCGCGGCCGCCATCGCCGCCGAGGTCGCGGTTCTCGGGCGCACAGGCCACGAGCACCAGCGCCAACGAAGCTACCAGAGCAGCCAGAGACTCGAGTCGATGCTCGGCACGCATGGCGGACCTCCCGGAACGGGTCGAGAAGATATTTGTTCGGTCACCGAACGTAATGGCAGAAACGCATTCGAAGCGTCAAGGCCGCGCACCAGAAAAGACGCCGAAGCTTCGTCGCGACGCCGCCTGCGAGCGACGGCTCAGCGAGGCCGCGCGCCGAGCGCCATCGACGATGAAGCCCGTGGTCGAGCGGCGCAGGCCGAGCCGCTACGCCAGCTCGGTGCGACTCGTGCCCCGCCGCAGCCAGAGCAGGTGCAGCACGCGCGAGACGTTGCGGCCGGCGAGGCTGGCGGAGTGCATCGGCGGCTCACTCCCGGCCCGCAGCCGGCAAGAGGTGACAGCGCGCGTCGTGGTCCACGCCCACGGGCACGAGCGGCGCGGGGCGAGCGCACGTCGGCGTGGCCTCGCGGCAGCGCGCGGCGAATGGACAGCCGCGCGGTCGGAGCTCGTCGTGCTCGTGCTCGACGCGAGGCGTGCGCGTGGGCGGCGCCGTGACCTGCGCGACCGCCGAGCCGCCCGGGCTCGCGGCCAGCAAGAGGCGGGTGTACGGGTGCGCGGGACGCGACAGCACCTCGGCGGTGCGGCCGCTCTCCATGACCTGGCCGGCGTAGAGCACCACCACCCGGTCGGCGAGGAAGCGTGCGCTCGCCAGATCGTGGGTGATGAAGACGATCGAGAGGCCACGCTCGCGCTGCAGCCGGGCCAGGAGCTTGAGCACGCCCATACGGATCGAGACGTCCAGCATCGAGGTCGGCTCGTCGGCGACCAGGAGCGCGGGCCCTGGAGCCAGGGCGCGCGCCAGCGCCACACGTTGCCGCTGCCCTCCCGAGAGCTCGTGCGGGTGACGCTCGAGCAGATCCGAGGCGCCCGCGAGCCCGACCGCGTCGAGCAGCTGCTCGAGCTCGTGCGCGAGGGTGGCGCGGTTGGCACGACGGTGGCGCAGGAGCGGGCGCTCGAGGTGGTAACGCACGCGGTTGACCCCGTTCAGCGACGCGAAAGGATCCTGGAAGACCATCTGCACGCGCTGCCGGTAGGCCGCGGGGACGCGCCGCGTCTGCGTCACCGGCACCGGCTCACCGGCGAAGAAGACGTCCCCGCGATCGGCGCGCTCGAGCCGCAGCAGGATGCGGCCGATGGTGCTCTTGCCGCTGCCCGATTCGCCCACGAGCGCCAGGGTCTCGCCGCGCGCGACCGCGAAGGAGACGCCGAGCAGGGCATGCACGCTGCGTCCCGCGCTGCGGAAGCATTTGTGCAGGTTGGACACGTCGAGCAGCCGCGCCGGCTGCGGGGCCGCCGGGCTCACGAGGCCTCCTGGGCAGAGTCGCTGCTCGTGGCCCATGGGCATGCGCTGAGCTGGTCGGGGGCGAGCGCGCGCAGTGTCGGGCGCAGCGTGCTGCAGGACGAGCGCGCCTCGGCGCAGCGTGGATGGAAGCTGCAGCCGGAGGGCAGCTGAGCGAGCCGCGGTGGCGCGCCGGGAATCTCGCCCACCTCGGGTCCGGGGCCGCGCAGGCGCGGGAACGCCGCGAGCAGCCCACGGGTGTAGGGATGGCCGGCGTGCTCGGCCAGCGTCGCCGCCGGGGCCAGCTCGACCAGTGCGCCCGCGTACATGATGCCGATGCGGTCGGCGAGCTCGAGCAGGAGCGGCAGATCGTGGGTGATGAGCAGAATCGACAGGCCGAGCTCGTGGCGCAGCGCGCGCAGCCGTTCGAGGATCTCGCGCTGCACGATCACGTCGAGCGCGGTGGTCGGCTCGTCCATGACGAGGACGCGCGGCGCGAGCGCGAGTGCGATCGCGATGACGACGCGCTGGCGCATGCCGCCGGAGAGCTCGTGCGCGAAGCGTCCAGCGACCTCGGCCTGGAGGCCGGCCAGGCGCAAGAGCTGCACGGCGCGGTCGCGCGCGGCGGTGCGCGATACCCTCGGCTCGTGCGCGCGGATGGTGTCGACGAGCTGCTCCTCGACCGGGAGCATCGGGCTGAGCGCGTTCATGGCGCTCTGGAAGACCATCGAGGCCTCGCGCCAGCGGAAGCGGCGCAGCTCGCGCTCGTTCAGCGCCAGCACGTCGCGGCCGGCGTACAGCACCTGCCCGCCGGTGATCAGCGCGGGCGGACGGAGCACGCGCAGGAGCGCGCCGGCGAGCGTGGACTTGCCGCTGCCCGACTCTCCGGCGAGGCCGAGGATCTCGGCGCTGCGCAGCTGGAAGGAGACGCCGTCGACAGCGGTCAGGTCGCTCGTGGCGGTGCGGTAGACCACGCACAGGTCACGAACATCGAGCACGGCGCCCGGATCGGGCCGCGCGGTGACCGAGGTGGCCGGCCGCCGCACCGCGCCGAGGCGCGCGCGCAGCCCGGTCTGGGCGCGAAAGCGTCGCTCCGCGGTCAGGCGCGGGTTGGTGGTCTCGTCGATGCCGAAGTTGACCAGCGCCAGCGCGAAGCCGACCAGCGCGACCGACAGACCGGTGGGCACGAAGGTCCACCACGCACCCACCACCAGCGCCGCGTCGTTGGCGGCCCAGTAGAGGTTCGTGCCCCAGGTGACGCGACCGGGGTCGCCGAGGCCGAGGAACTCGAGCGCCACCTGCGCGCCGATCGCGTAGACGGTCGTGCCGATGAAGCAGGAGACCAGCAGCGACGCCATGTGGGGCAGGATCTCGCGCACCAGGATGCGCAGGGTGCCGTCGCCGCCGACGCGCGCGGCGGCGACGAAGTCGCGGCTGGCCAGCGTGAGCGTCTGCGCGCGTAACACCCGCGCGCCGAAGGCCCAGCCGGTCAGCGTCAGCACCGTGGCCATCGCCAGCGGCCCGGTGGGCAGGAAGGCGGCCAGTACGATCGCGAGCGGCATGCCCGGAATGACCAGGAAGACGTTGGTCAGCAGGGTGAGAACCTCGTCGGTGAGACCGCGCAGGTAGCCCGCGGTCACGCCCACGAGCGCGCTCACGAAGAGGGTGACGAAGCCGACGCTGAAGCCGACCGAGAGCGTCGAGCGTGCGCCCACGATCGTCTGCGCGAGCACGTCCTGCCCGAGGCCGGTGGTGCCGAATGGATGCGCCCACGAGGGCGGCTCGTGCGCACCCGCCACTGCCGCCCGCGCGTCACCGACCAGCCAGGGGCCCACGAGCGCGAGCAGCGCGAACCCGCCCAGGAGCGCCAGCCCGAGGTTGGCCTTGCGATGGTGCAGCAGCAGCCGCATCAGCTCCTCCTCACCGACGGATCGAGCCAGAAGTGCACCAGGTCGATCATCAAATTTGCGCCGAGCACCGCGAGGGTGATGCCGAGGAAGATGCCTTGCATGAGCGGGTAATCCTGGCTGCGCACCGCCTGCAGCAGCAGGTAGCCCTGGCCGGGGTACCCGAAGACCATCTCGGTCAGCAGCGCGCCGCCCAGCACGAAGCCGAGCGCCATGCCGAGCTGGGTCAGGTTGGGCAAGATCGCGCTGCGGGCGGCGTAGCGGAGCATGACCCGGGCGGGCGAGAGCCCCTTGGCGAGTGCGAAGGTGACGTGGTCGGCGCCCAGCACCGCGACCATCGAGCTGCGCATGCCCAGCGTCCAGCCGCCGATGGTGGCGACGATCAGCGTGAACGAGGGCAGCGCCGCGTGGCGCAGCACGTCGGCGACGAACGCGAGCGACCAGGCGGGCGTGAGCGTGTCGCTGTAGGCATGGCCGAGCGGGAACCAGGACAGCTGGAAGCCGAACAGGTAGAGCAGCAGCATGGCCAGCCAGAAGTAGGGAAAGGCGCCCAGGAAGGACAGCGCGGGTACCAGCCACGCGTCGAGCCGTCCGTCGTCGCGCCAGGCGACGACCACGCCGAGGAGGGTTCCGAGGGCGAAGCTCAGCAGCACCGAGGTGCCCGCGAGGACGAGCGTCCAGAACATGCCCGTGGCCATGACCTCGGTGACTGGCGCGGGGAAGTACGTCAGCGAGACGCCCAGCTGGCCGCGCGCCACGTGGCCCAGGTAGCTCAGGTACTGCGCGCCGAGCGGCGCGTCGGTGAGCCCGAAGGTCCGGCGCAGCGCGGCGAGCGCCTCGGGCTCGAGCTGGCCCTGGTAGCTGGCGAACATGCGCGACACCGGATCGCCGGGCATCAGCCGGGGCAGGAAGAAGTTCACCGTGAGTGCCGCCCACGCCGCGACCAGGTAGAGCAGGAGCCGGCGCGCCAGCGTGCGCATCAGGGTGCCTCGTTCGGGCGAGGCGTGAGCGCCGCGAGCACCAGCATGTACTCGGCCTGGTAGCTCGCGTGCGGGTTGGGCGAGAGCACCGCGAACGGGTGCTCTGGGCCGGGAAAACCAGCGAATCGCCGGGTGTTGTACACGCCCCACGCCGGGCCGGGGAAGAGCGGGATGGCCGGCGCGCTCGCCGAGAAGACCGCCTCGAGGCGGTGCATGAGCGCGAGCTGCTCGGCGGGCTCGCCTTCGGCCTCGAAACGCGCGAGCAGCTCGTCGGCCTCGGTCGACGCGAAGCGCTGCCAGTTCACGCCGCTCTTCGTACCGGGGGGCGCGACCGTCGAGCTGGCCATGAGGTCGCGGTAGAAGAGGTAGGGCGTGGCGCCGTCGGAGGACCAGCCGATGGACAGGTCGAAGTCGCCGGTCTGCAGCCGATCGAACCAGGCGCCGAAGTCGAGTGGCTTGACGCTGGCATCGATGCCGACGGCGCGCAGGTCGTTGGCGACGAGCTGGCACGCACGCACCCAGTCCGACCAGCCGCTCACGACGTTGATCTGGTACCGCAGCGGCCGGCCATCGCGGGTGCGGCGCAGGCCGCCCTCCCCGCGGGCGTAGCCCGCCGCGTCGAGGAGCGCGCCCGCGTGCGCGACGTCGTGCCGCACCCAGTCGCCCGCGGCCACGACCTGGGGATCACGCCACGACGCGTAGGCATCGCTCAGCCCGGTGGCGTCGGAGGGCCGGGTGTAGCCGTACATCGCGACCTGGGTGAGGTGGTCGCGGTCGATGGCCATGCTGAGGGCCTTGCGCACACGCACGTCGTCGAAGGGCGCGCGGCGCGTGTTGGCGTAGAGCAGCACGGTCGCGCCGGTGGCTGGATACCAGTAGCCGTGGTGCGGAGGATCGCGGGCGACGAACAGGCGCTGCACGTCGGGCACGAAGTTGCCCGCCCAGTCGAGCTCGTCGCGCAGCAGCGCGAGCATGGCCTGCTCGTTGCTCGACAGCGCGGGGAAGCGCAGCCGCTCGACCGCGAAGCGCCGCGGCTGCCAGTAGTGTGGGTTGCGGGCGAGCTCGAAGATCTGGTTCTGGAAGACGGTCACCTCGGTGTACGGGCCGGTGCCCACCGGGCTCGGGTTGGCGAAGCCGACCGGATCGGCGACCTTCGCCCACACGTGCTCGGGCACGATCGGGAACTGGGCGAGGTTGGCGAAGCCGGGCACGAACGGGCGCGCCAGCTCGAAGCTGACCTCGCCGTCGCTGGAGGCGCGCACGTCAGCGAGGAACTTCCACACCCCGCCACCGTCGAACTCGGGGTGCGCGCGCACCAGCTGGAAGGTGAACACGACGTCGCGGGCGGAGAACGGCACGCCATCCGACCAGGTCACGCCCGGGCGCAGGCGGAAGCGCAGCTCGCGCCGGTCCGGGCTCCACTCGTACGACGTGGCCAGCCAGGGCTCATAGGTCGCGGTGGCGGTGCTGTACAGGTAGAGCGACTCGTGAATCGGACCGATGGTGGGCCAGCGGTACTTACCGGTCATGAAGGGGTTGAAGTTGCGCACCCAGGCGGCCTGCTGCTCGACCGAGATGCGCAGGATGCCAGCCTGATCGGGCCGGCCGGAGGCGCCGGCGCTGCCCTCGACGGTCGGCTTGCACGCGATCACGAGTGCCAGCAAGAGCACGGAGCTGCGGAAGTCCATGGTTCGACCTGCCCGTCTCGCTTCTGCTGCGGCGCGGCGCCGATGGTCCGCACGCGACCGCATGGTTATCCGAGCGTCCACCCGATCCGGCCATGTTTGTTGCCGCCGGCAACAAACATGAAGAACCGTTAACGCTTTCGGCGCCTCCCTGTCAAGCCCGGCGTGTCTCGCGGAACCATGGTCGCCATGACGCGAGGTCGGCGCGGCGGCGGCGAGCGCGGAGGGGTCAGCTGGCGCGGGCGCGTTCGGCCGCGGCGAACAGCGTGTCGTGGTCGAGCGCCTGGCGGATCACCAGCGTGGCGGCGCCGAGGGCGAGGCCGCGCCGTCCCAGCTGCGTGGCCACGATGCGCGTGCTCGCAAAGGTGACGGGGAGGATGCGTCGCTGCACCTCGCGGCGCAGCGGCTCCAGC
>OBEQ012967970.1_pt1 | contig 18292 bp, 13 predicted proteins | sample 1670901 | NCBI WGS metagenome assembly OBEQ01 (sample SAMEA104232315, study PRJEB22302) | groundwater metagenome | biome: forest; feature: aquifer; material: groundwater | place: USA | collected 2011-08-07 | depth 5.4 m
AGCCTGGCCGAGCGATCCCGAGCCACAGCGAGGGACGGGCGTTGAAGAAGGTGCCACGCCTGCCTGCCGAAGCCTCGGCGCAGGCAGGGGCTTGCCCGTGGGGCTCCACGCCCCTTTCTCTTTCGAAGAGCGGCCAGCACATGATGGAGTACGCGATCCTCATCGGTTTGGTGACGCTTGCGGCGGTGACGATGCAGTTCCTGGCCCGGCGCGGGGTCCAGACGGGCGTAAAGGGGATGAACGACCTGGTCTTGGGCGAGCCGCCGGCGCCTAATCTGAGCGTGAATGCGTCGCTCAACGTCGCGGCGAACAGCACGATCACGGAGGCGGGCGACCCGACGTTCCGGCGCGTGACGACCGTGGGAGAGCGCGTGACGGGCAACAGCGTCAACGAGGCGACTCGGCTCCAGGTGTTCCAGGAGTGACCATGAAGTGGCCCAATGACGACGTGGTCCAGTGGCCCAGTCAGGCTCAAGGTAAGGCTCGCTGCTTTTTGCCTTCTGCCTTCTGCCGACTGCCTCCTGCCGCCTGCCGCCTGTCACTCCGCGGGCAGTCCACTATTGAATTGGTGATCCTGGTCGCCGCGGTCACGGCGGCGCTGGTCGCGATGGCGATCTATCTCCAGCGGGGCTACCAAGGGTATATCCGGGGCACCTCACAGGCGCACGGGATCCAGTTTAACCCAACCGAGCCGTTCACCGACACGCGCCGGCTTAACAGCTATACGCGCAACCAAACGGTGGACGTCACGAGCGGGGAGGCGGACGTGCCGGTATTGGGCGGCACGCTGCCCGAACGCATCCTGACCACGAAGGTGCGGACGGTCACGAATTGGGATGTGGCGCGGGATGCGAGATATGAAGCGCAGTGAGTTGCGAAGTGGCCCAGGGGCCCAGTGGCCCAGTCAGGCTCAAGGTAAGGCTCGTTGCCTTCTGCCTTCTGCCTTCTGCCGCCTGTCACTCCGCGGGCAGGCGATGATTGAGTTCGCCGTGATGGGTTCCGTCGCGCTCTTGGCGCTGACCATGTTGATCCAGATGGGACTGCGGATGAACTACCAGCAGGAGATTCAACAAGATGCCTTCCGCCAGGCGATGCGCATCGCCCAGAACGAAGGCGACAACGAGTCGCAGGCCATTCAGTACAACGCCTTCCGCAACCGCCGCACCCCGAACCCGTCCGAGGGTGTCGGCGTCATGCCGCGCGTACTCACGCAGGGGAACGCCACCGTGACGTGGGGCGAGTGGCTGACCTATCTGAATCAGAGCCGGGATAGCCAGCCGCGCATCATCGTCAACCTGGACGACCAGAGCGAGCGGGAGTTCCGCTCGGAGGATTTCATCGACGTAGCCAATCAGCCGCTCGTGCGCCGTATCACCAAGGACTTGACCGGCAGCGGGAAAATCCAGCAGAACAACTTCAAGTCCACGCTGGCCTCCGATACGACCGAGTCGACCACCATGGAACTGAGCAACGGAGCATCGCTCACGTCTTCGGTGGACACCAACATCCGATACAACTGGTGAGCAGAAACAACGACAACAGTTTGAAATTTTAGATTTTGGATTTTAGATTTTGGATTGATTGAGGGACCGTATGGATGAGCGGACGTTTAAAGAACGGACGAAGCGGTTTGCGCTTGGCATCATCCAGTTGGTGGAGCGTCTCCCGCGAGGTCGAACCGCGGATGTGTTGGGCAAGCAGCTGCTTCGTGCCGGGACCTCCGTGGGCGCAAACTACCGGGCGGCCTGCCGAGGAAGGTCCACGGCGGATGTCATCGCCAAGCTTGGCCTTGTTGAGGAAGAGGCGGACGAGAGCCTGTACTGGATGGAGTTGTTGATGGAGGCGAAGTTGACCCCGGTCAATGCGGTGGAGCTGCTGATGTCGGAAGCCAACGAGCTCCTTGCGATGACGGTGGCGTCCATGAAGACCCTGCGAGGGCGAGGATGAGGATCATGTGGGGCGGCCAGACGATCCAAAATCCAAAATCCAAAATCAAAAATTTCGGCGTCCGCCGCCTTTCGCATTCCGCGCGGGGAGAATCCATGCTCGAGTTCGCCCTCGCCTTCACCGGGCTCATCATGTTCATCTATGTCTGCACCAAGGTCTGGACGTGGGTGAACGGCACCATGGTGCAGCGCCAGGAGGCGTTCCAGGCGACCCGGATCGCGGCAGGACAGCCTGGGACGGCCGGCCTGCCGGTCGGCTACGCCCGCCCGCCCATCCGGCTCGTGGGCCTGCCGACCTCACCCGGGGGGGATGCGCCCCCGGAGTTCCCGGACCTGGTGATCCCTGAGCCCCCCTGTGCTGCGGCCAAGCCGTTCTATGATCAGGCGATCATTCTAGCGAAGGAAGCGCGGGTGATCAGTGAAGAGCAGATTCCGCCGGTGTCGGCTCGGCTGAAGGCGAAGAAGGACGAGCTCCTGGCCGCCAAGTCCGAGTGTGATCGCAAAAGGAGCCGGAAGGAGCGCGACGCATGTTATGCAAGCACGCTCCCCCCGCTCCAAGCTCAGCTTGAAGCGATCGCCAAGGAGCTCAGCGCGCTCGCGGACCAGGTGCGGGCCAAGCTCGCCGAAGCCGAGCGGCTCATCGCAGAGGGGAACGCCGCATGTCCGTGAGCGGTGCACGCGGGCGTTCCGGCCCTTCGACTCGCACCACGGCCTTCCCTCGACAGGGCTCGGGACAGGCCGGCCGTGGGCTCGCTCAGGATTCCGCCCCACGGGCGTCGGCGGAGGTGCCACGGGCTCTGCCCGTGGGGCTCCACTGCTCCCACGTCGGCCGTCATGGCCGGCGGCCGGGCGCCATCATCGCCCTGACCCGCCGTCTGATGCGACGGGACAATCGGGGGCAGATGGCGGTGATGTTCCTCGTCTTCATCGCCCTGATTCTCGCGATGGCGGCCATGACGATGAACCTGGGCGAGGTGGCGAAGCTCAAGACGACCACCGCCAACGCCGCGGACGCCGGGGCCCTGGCCGCCGCTTCGTGGGTGGCCAGCGGCGAGAACGAGGCCGGCCTCATCGCGCAGGGAATATGGCTCAACTGGCTCATCACCTTCCTGATTTTTTTGCTCCCCTTCTGCATCTGGGCCTGCCTCACGGGGGTGCTCATCGCCCTCCGCTACGCGCTGGTGCAGATGGCACTGCGGAAGGCGGCCGATCTGGTGATGAAGACCGCGTGGGAGAACGGGCAGTACGCCGCCGTGCTGACCGCCATCCAGAACGCGACCGTCGATGACCCCTCGGGTGCTGTGCACGCCCAGATCAAGGCACTGACCGGGCAGCGTCCCATCCCAACACCCGTCACGCTGACGTGGAAGCGCCGGGGAGCGGATGGCGTCATGCGCAACAGCTCCCTGACCATCGACGTGGCGATGTCGGCGCGGCCCTCACTCAAGACGTCCTTTTGGGGGCCGGTGCTCATTTGTTGGTTCCCCGGCGTCTGTCCATGGTGTTGCTGGGGGCCCGTACCCGGCTGGGGCGGAGGGGGTGGCAATGAGAGCGCTGGAGAGATGTATGGCGAAGATCCGTTTATGCTCGACGCCTCCGGCTACACTGTGCCTGCAGTGCCCGGGTTTTGGTCCGGCCTGGCCGGGGTGTTTAAGCTTATGACCATCGGGTCCTGCGGCCTCGTCTGTTTCCCCATCATCATTCCGCTCGGCGCCTTCGGTTTGGGCCCGCCTGGCGGGATCAATAACGGTAATGGGGTGGTGACCGTCACGGTGACCCACCGGCGGCAAGGGGGGAGCAACCTCAGGTTCTGGACGATGCGCGATCCTGGCCCCATCGTGTCGCAGGCCCGGGCCCGCCACACCGAGGCGGACACCAGTTTCGGTATTGGCGGCGATCCCGGCGCGCACGCGGAACTGGTGGGCGTTTTATGAAAGTAACAGGGAGGAGCCAGTAGGCAGGTGGCAGTCGGCAGAGAACGGAGATGGCAGGGCATAGAGATTTGAAGGTGTATCAGCTGGCGTACAAATTGGCGATGGATATCTTCAACGAGTCAAAACAGTTTCCAAGAGAAGAGCGCTATGCGCTGACGGACCAGATGCGCCGCTCGTCTCGGAGTGTGGCTGCCAATATTGCCGAAGGATACCGAAAGCGGCGGTACCCGAACATGTTCGTCAGCAAATTGGCTGATGCTGACGGAGAAGGCACGGAGACCCAAGTCTGGCTGGATTTCGCCATGGACTGCGGGTATGTGGTCAAGGAGCGTGGCAGACACTTCGTGCAGGGATACGAAGAGGTCGGCCGCATGCTCGGTGGCATGTTGTTGCATCCTGAGAGGTTCAAAGTCTGATGCGTGCTGCCTCCTGCTTACTGCCGACGGCTTTCTGGTTTTCTGCCAACTGCCAACTGCCGACTGCCTACCAGCGTTCTGTCGACTGGATCAGGGCTCTACGCTCGGGGCTCTGGGCCATCATGGTGATGATGCTCTTGGCGGTACCGGCCGTCGGCGGAGAGGAGTTGCCGCTTCCGCCCGATGTGCAGGCGACACCCCGGCCCTATACGCTCGTGATGGGGTCTCAGCCGGTCCAGGCGGTCGGGCTGCGGACGACGTTGTCCATCGAGCAGGCACGGAGCTTCTACGAGAAGGCGCTGGCAAAGCACGGCTGGACGATTCTCGAGGTCCCGTGGCTCGGCGAGTCTGAGAAACAGCGGGAGGCCTTACGCAAAGCCGTGGCGGAACACCCTGAGAAGGCGGACGACCCGCAGGTCACCGCCGTGCTTTCCAATGACAACCTCCAGCGCGTTCGGGCCGCCGCGCGGCAGCAGCTCTACGCCGTCAACGGCTCGGATCACGTGTTGGTCGGGTTCAGCCAGTCAGGGAATGCCACCCTGCTGACCCTTGCCCGATGGACCGGGTCGGCCGAGAACCCGCTGGCTGTTCCGGCATCCGGCCAGCCCACGGGAACCTCACCGACCTGGCCGGCCGCCAATCCGTGCTGCGCAGGCGCGGGGGTCCCGGGGGCCCTCAGGCAGCTCCCCTCCTCGATTCCCGCCTATCCGACCGGCCGCATGATCACGACCGGCACCGGACCGGTGGGAGCCGGGAAGCGCGCCGTCATGGCGGAAACGTACTTGACCGCCGATTCCACAGACCAGGTGGTCGACTACTACCGGCATCACATGGCCTACAACGGTTGGACGGAAGTGGAAGGGGGGTCGCAGAGCTCCAGCGCCGAGATGGAACAGCTCCTCGGTCCGAGGGCTGGCCAGTTCAAGTGGACCTCGCTCACGTTCCAGGACGACCGGGGGATGTGCTCGGTGGTGGTGACGGAGTACCGTCCCACGGAAGGGGGGGGCGGACCCGCCGAATCTCCGCTACTCATGCTCGTTCCTGGGGGAGCCTCTGGTTCAACCGGGATGAAGGAGCAGACGCTCATCGGCGTGAACTACCTGGAGGCGTCGGGCTTGAACCGCACTCTACCGCGCAGCGCCCCGCCATGAACCAAGGACGCTCCATGAAGCTCGGAAAAGGTAAGGATCGCGGTCTTCTGTCTTCTGCCTTCTGCCGACTGCCTTCTGCCGACTGCCGCCTGTCACTCCGCGGGCAATCGATGATCGAAACGGCCGTCCTCATCGCGGTGGTGATGGGGGCGCTCGTGGTCTTGTTCTCCTACATCCGGGACGCGGTCTCCTCCCGGGTGAAGGTCGGCTCGGACAGCTTCGGCCACGGCCTGTTACATAACGGCAGCTAAGTGGCAAAGTGGCTGATGAGTGGCTAAGTTGGTTAACCGGTTAGCCCGTTTGCCGGTTAGCCAGTCTAGTGTGGCGGATTGAAGACGAAAAGCTGCAGGCGTAGGATGAGGATTGCACGATTTGAAGACCTAGAGTGTTGGCAGGAAGCGAGAAAGCTGATGAACATGGTTTTTGCGCTCTGCAACTCGGTGGCATTTAAGGGACAGTTTCGCCTCGCAGATCAGGTAGAGGGGGCTGCCATATCAGTGATGAACAATATCGTGGAAGGTTTTGACAGCGGCTCAAACGCTGAATTTACCAGATTCCTTGGCTATGCTCGCCGATCAGCTTCAGAAGTTCAAACATGTCTCTACGCCGCGCTCGACAACCGGTTAAGCACGCAAGAGCAGTTTGACAACATCTATCAACAGGCCGAGAAGACGCGGAAATTGATTGACGGTTTCCGCAGGTATCTCCGGTCTTGCCAGCAGGATGTGAAGCGTCGTGCGATGAGCTCAACGGGCCAACGGGCCAACGGGCTAACGGGCTAACGAGATGGAATTACTACTCGCTTACGGGTTTGGCTTCGGATCGATCGCGCTGGCGATCTTCACGACCTACCCCCAGCTCGTGCGGCGGTTCACCGATTACGTGGACCGTCAGTCGGCCCAGGCGGCCGCCGAGCTCAGCGACATCTTTTTCAACCCGTCGCATCGGACCCTCTGGGCGCTGTCCGCGGCCGCTCCCTTCCTCGTCGGCCTGCTGGTGTTCCTGGCGACCGGCAAACTGCTCTTCGGGCTGCTCAGTCTTGGGGTCGGCATCTTCGTGCCGAGGTTCGTGGTGAAGCAGGCGTGCGCCCGGCACAAGAAAAAGTTCCACGACCAGCTCGTAGACGGCCTCCTGCTCCTGTCGAGCAGCCTGAAGGCGGGCTTGAGCATGACCCAGGCCTTCACCGTGGTCGCGGAGGAAATGCCGCCGCCCATCTCGCAGGAGTTCGGGCTCATCCTCAAGGAGAGCCGCATGGGCGTCAACATCGACGAGACGATGCTGCACTTGAAACACCGCGTCCCGGGCGATGACGTGAGCCTCTTCGTGACCTCGGTGCTGGTGGCGCGAGAGACGGGCGGAGACATTACGCACGTCTTCGGGCGGCTCGTCGAGACGCTCCGCGATCGCAAGAAGCTCAAGGAGCGCATCGCGACACTCACCTTCATGGCGCGGATGCAGGGGTTCGTCATGGCGATGCTGCCGTTTGCGTTCGGATTGCTCGTGTACCAGATGAACCGCGACTACTTCAAGTTCTTCCTCTTTGAGCCGATGGGGCGGATGCTGCTGGTGGCGATCGTGCTGCTGCAAGTCATCGGAGGGTTGTTGTACTTCCGGTTCAGTAGGAGTCCATTGTGACGGAGAAGGCAGGTGGCAGAAAGCAGAAGGCAGAAAGCCAGTAGGCAGTAAGCAGACGGCAGTAGGCAGAGAGCGGAGAGAGACGGCAAGAGGTCAGTCGGCAGTAGGCAGAAGGCAGAGAGATGCGGGGACACAGAGATCTGAAAGTATTTCAACTCGCGTACAAATTAGCCATGCAGATATTCAACGAGTCAAAGGCATTCCCAAAGGAGGAGCGATACGCGTTGACGGACCAGATCCGACGTTCGTCCCGCAGCGTCGCAGCGAACATCGGCGAAGGGTTCCGGAAGCGCCGCTACCTCAACATGTTCGTCAGCAAGCTGGCCGATGCGGACGGGGAGACAACTGAGACGCAAGTCTGGCTCGATTTTGCTTCGGATTGCGAGTATCTCGTCCGGGAGCGTTACAAGCAACTGACGGCCGGGTATGAGGAAGTGGGTAGAATGTTGGGAGGAATGTTGGCGCATCCAGAGAAGTTTCTGCCTGTGGCTGCTGCTTTCTGCCTTCTGCCTGCTGCTTTGTGGTTCTCTGCCTTCTGGTTTTCTGCCTCCTGCCAGCTGCCGACTGCCTACTGGGACATGAGGTGAGCTGATGGGTTCCCTGGATGACATGGTCCTCACGCTGGGGCTGGTCCTGCTCTTCTTCAGCATCGTGCTCCTCATCTGGGGGCTGCTGCCAGACATTGCGGGGCGGATGATCCGGAAGCGCGTCTTCGCGGAGCTGGCCCAGGACAACCGTCCGATGATGTTCGACCAGATCGTGGACCTCCTGGCGCCCCTGAACCGGTACCTGCCGACAAGATGGTACAGCGCCGGCGTCCAGGGCCGGCTTGCCGCCGCGGGGCTGAAGCTGTCCGTGATGCACTTCCTGGTCATGCAGGAGATCGGGGCGCTGACCGGCGTCCTCGTCTACGCCATTGCCCTGGGCATGAAGCTGAACGTCGTCTGGCTGGTGTGCCTCGTGGCGGCGGGGACGGGCATCCCGCACGTCTGGCTCAGCAACCGGATCAGCGCGCGCCGGATGAGCATCTCGCGGGATCTCCCGGAGGTCGTGGACCTGCTCAACCTCTGTATCGACGCCGGGCTCGACTTCATGAGCTCGCTCGCCCGGGTCGTGCGGGAGTTTCGCGTCTGCCCGACGATCGAGGAGCTGAGGCTCGTTGTGCAGGAGGTTCAGGTGGGGAAGCGCCGCCGCGACGCCCTGCAGGCCTTCGCCAGGCGGGTCCAGACGGCGGAGGCGAACTCGTTCGCGCGTACCCTGCGTCAGGCCGACCGGATGGGCACCGGCCTCGCGGAGGCGCTGCGCATCCTCTCGGAGGACATGCGGATTCAGCAGTACCACTGGGCCGAGCGGTTCGCCCAGCGCGCTCCCTTGAAGATGCTGGTGCCGCTCCTGTTCAGCCTGGCCTCGGCGCTCCTCATCGTCGCCGGGCCCATCATGGGAGAGTTTTTCAAGGGCGGCGGCTTTGGATCGACGACGGTCACTGAACGGTAGGCAAAGAAATGAGGATCCCTGGTCAGTGATATTCGTTAGACTCTAACAATCGATAAAAAGGCCCGGCCGGGTATGCCAGCTTGCCCCTTCTGCAGAGGGGGCAAGCAGAGGTTGGCTACCCGGTCTTTTTTTTGGTGAATGATTAAGCAGATTTAAAAAGATGAATATGATTACACAGATTAGAAAAGCCGATTTCACAGGTTGTTTGAAGGTGTTGTGGTAGGTGAGTTCCATGTCGATTTGTTGGTCAATCACCGGGTGATCGTGGAGGTCAAGGCGGTGATTGGAGCGATGCCAAATGTGTTTTCGGCACAGCTTCTCGCCTACTTGAAAGCCGCCGATATGTCGGTAGGGTTGCTGGTGAATTTTGGCAATCCCAGTTGCCAAGTGAAGCGACTATCGGCTCCTCGGCTGGAGCCGACTGGGGATGGCGAGCGCAGTATCTGTGAAATCGCTCCAAAATCTGTGTCATCCCATATGGCCCTTGAACGGGTTTGACGAATGCGAATAGACAAGTGGCTTGCACTGAAAAGAACGAAGGCCTTCTGCATCGGCCTGGCCACCCTCTTTGCCTGTGAGCAGGCGGTGTGGGGCGCGGACGTCAACGTCCTCCACACCCTCCAGCTCTCCGGCCAAGAGCAGCGCCAGCTCGATACGGCGCGCACGGCGGCGATCCTCACCGTCTACGACGACCTCTACGGCCGCGCGCCGACCGAGCAGGAGCTTAAGGAGGCGCTCGAGTTCCTCACTCGCTCGCCGCAGATGGCCCACCTCATCGAGCGGCTGAGCCAGTCGCCCGAGTCCCGCTGGCGGCTGCGCCAGCTCAACCCCGAGCGGATTGCGCGCCGCAAAGCGGAGGCGGCCCGCATCAGTGATGCCTCCAGCCGAATCGTCGGAGACTTCCTCCGCAACTTGGCTCAAGGCTCTAGGCTCCAGGCTCAACAGAGCGCTCCAGGCTCTAGGCTTAAGGCTCTAGGCGACAGCAGTGGCCTACAGCCTCGATCCTCCAGCCTACAGCGCTCTTCCCTTGAGCCTCCAGCCTCGAGCCTCCAGCCCATTACGATTGTGCCAGGCCTGACGGTCCAGCCTGACCCGGCCGTCCTAGCAGACCTCACCGAAGAGCGCATCACCGAGCTCGAGCGCTGGCTCGCCGACCCGCAAACCGTGTGCTCCAACTGTGCTCCCAATGCGCTGGCGCCGATGCTGGGCATGGTCGGGATTCCCGTCTCGCGCGAAACCCTGACGGCCCAAGCGTTTCTCGTGGACTACCTCACAGGCAACCTGCAAGTAGGGTCAAGGGTGAAGGGTGAAGGGTCAAGGGAGCTTGAGCTGCCAACAGAAACAGCTGTGGGCTCAACGACGGGCGGACAAGGGACTAGGGAAGGCGTTCAGGCGGACGATGCGACACACGCGCTCAACGGTAAGCGACCAGCAGGCGCAGAACACACAACGCTCAGTGAGCGTGCCTCGTTCGCTTCCGGTACTGGAAGTACTGCTCGACCCCCAGCCAAATCAGCAGCGCGCCAAACATCACTAGGAAGGTCAAGGTTATCAACGTCGCGGTCTCCATTCGCTTCACCCCTTGGGGTTCTTCCGTGGACAGCCGAGGAACGCCAACAGTCCAAAGACGATGCTCAGCGCAAGCAACCCGAGCTTCAGCTGCGCAGGGAACTCGACGAAGAGCTTGCTGGCCAACGCAGCCGCGAACAAAATCTTCAGGAGGTCGGCCGAGGTCCTCGCAATCAGATCCCGTCGATAGTCCGTGAAGATCGGTTCTGGCATCCTATTACTAGCGTAACACAGCCAGCATCTTCTGTCAAACAGGCTCAGCGGCCTGATCAACGATCTCAAGGGGAAGCAGGTGGTTCTTCCCCTCGCCCCTCGCCCCCGACCCTTCACCCTAACGGACCCTTGTCCATCTCCATGTCCACCGTTCAGCGCCTCGCGCAGGCCTACGGCTTGACGCTCCACGCCGTCGAATTAAGCGATCAAGAACTCTTGGCGCTGCAACACCCCATGATCGCCGCCCTGGACCTGACGCAGGACGGCCAGGCCGACCACTACGTCGTGGTGCAGGACGCCAACGACGTGCGGGTGGCCTACCTCGAATCGGACGGCACGAACGAGTCGCTGCCCACCCACGAGTTCCTGCGCCTGTTCACCGGCTTCGCGCTCGTCGCGGCCGCCGATTCGTACGGGCAACTCTTGAGCGAAACACAGACTCGCGCCATCCACGGCGGGCACCGCGATCGGGAAGACTTTGGGCTCACCTACGGCCTGGGGCTCGTGCTGACCTACGGCGTGGCGCTGTCGGGAGCGAACAGCGGAGCCAACACGTGGAACGCCTTTGCCACACAGGTGGGGACGCTGGGCATCAGCTATGGCGCGAGCTACGGGCTGCAGCAGGTGGGTCTGAACCCCATCTATGCGAACCTGCTTGGCAGCGTCCTCGGATCCGCGGCCGGCGCCGGGCTCTCGAGCGGGATGAGCGGCGGGAACTGGACTCAGATCGGCAACGCGGTGGCGACCGGCGCCATCAACACCGCGGTCGTCGGGGTGGTCAACGTTGGGTTGCAGCAGGCGTTGGTCTCCGCCGGTCAGCGGGAGCTCGCCGCCCCCTTGGCCGGCCTGGGAGCCACCGTGATTGGCGCGCCCCTGGCGAGCGGGCTGACAGCGGAGCTGGGGTTGACTGGTGGCAGGATGGGGCAGCTGCCGAAGTCGCTTGAGGGGAGGACGACGGTGGAGAACCCACAGAATGTCACCCTGAGAGAGGGGATGGAGGCGGTGGCGGCCCGAGATAAGCTGAATCTCAACACGTTCGGGAGCAGCTTCGTGGCCGGGGCGCAGTTTAGTTTCGAGCAGCAGGGCGGCTGGCGCGGCCTGGCGGCGGCCGGCGGGACCGCGGGGTTGCAGACGCTCGGGATCAAGGCGTTCGGGTTGGACCCCAAGATTGCAGCACTTACCAGCAACGTGATGGTCTCTGCCATCAACAGGGGTCTGGTGGCCCAGTCGGACGGCACCACGGGTTTTTCCGGTGGAAGCCTCCTGCAGGGATTGGCGGCTGGGGCGGCCACCGGGGCGGTCAGTGTCGGACTGCAGATGGCGGTCGAGAAACTGGGGCTCGATCCCATGTTGAGCGCCGTCCTCATACACAAAGGCGCCACGCTGGCTCTCGCGACGGCCAACGGCCTGATGGATCGCGGCGATCTGGGCTTCGGCACGGAGTTTGGCCTGACGGTGCAGAAGGGAAATGACCAGTTGAAGAGCGGGGGGCTCAATGCGCTCACCTTCGGCCGCTACGATGCGACACGCGGCGAGTTCATCGTCAACGACTTCGGCCCGACCTACGACCAGCGCACGTTGGCACTCCAGTCGTTTTTGGACAGCGCGTTTGAGACCAACGTCACGTTTCAGCCGATCGGCGAGACCGGGAAGTTTCACAGGTTCGTGAGCGGGGAGATGGTCAGGGATAGCAGCGGAAAGCCCGCGGAGTTTGACTCAACCGCCAAGGGCGGTCTTCCGGGACTCCTCACCGCCGTCCAGCAGGTCACCACCGCCGGCATCATCGGCGCCACCACCGGGCTGATCGTGCACACAGCATCAGACCTCATCTCCGGCAACTACTACACCCGCTACAACGGCCAGCTCGCCCAAGTGGTGAACGAGAGAGGGATCGCCACGGTCAGCTCTCTTGACGGCAAGCCGCTCGGCATGTTCCTGGGCGGGCTAGACGGCCCGCCGGCTTCACGGGTCTTGGGAGGTCCTCCCGGTCTCTTTGCCGTGAGCCCTGCGTCGGTGGATGAATGGGGGGCTCCGCCACAGTCGTTGTTCTATGATGCCACACAAAAGAGCTACATCAGCGCGCCAGAGGTCTTCAATCGTATGCCCCCAGGCACCGGCGATCCGGGTGGCACGAGCATCTTAAATGGTGGCGGCGGGAAACAGCTGACGACTATCGACGTCAATGGCCGCCCGACAGAGATTCGCTACGAAATCGGTCCTGGCGGCCTCTACCCCCTTGATCGGGAGCATCCCCTGACGGGACAGCAGATTCAGGGTCCACCTGGAGAGATCATCCACATTCCCATCAAGCCGAACCTCTCCCTTGACTTGGCCGCTGCGCACCTTGGCACTGCGCAGATGACGCTTCCCAAGGCAGTTCCCGAAGGGCAATTCGTCCCGCTCAACCCGAAGCAGCCGGATCAGGGGCTGTTAGGGATCCCGGACGAAACCATGCCAGGCACCGTGTACCAGACCCGCATAGTGCTCAACCAGAGTGACCTCTCGATTAACCGCAGCGCCTCCGATTTAAGCGGTGCCTTGTTCGCCAATTCGTTCACGATCGGCTCTGGAAACCTCGCCAATGGTTTCTCCCCGTTGAACCCCAAAGAACCGGATGGTTTTGGCTTCTTCGGGGCAACGGGAACTCGGGGCGTTGTCGCGTTTGGCGCTGACGGGAAACCGAACCTTAACTGGTCGACACTGAACGGCGCTCAGCCGGGCCTCAACCCGATATTTCAGGCTGATCCGGCCACTGGTCGAGGGGTCGTGAGCATGCAGGACGGACTACGTTTCTACGGGACGCCCGGTGAGCATCTCCGTATCGACCTGGACCACAGCTTGACCAGGTTTGCGGACGGCTACACCGTTCCGCAAGGGGTGTCGGCGGAGCGACAACTGACCTTCGCCGATGTGAATGGTAATGGGCACGGCACAGCACTTCTTGGCGATATTCATCTGCACAGCGATGTCGGGCGCCAACTCGCCGTCCCACTCACTGATCGCTTGCAGATCGCGGAAACCTACACGTTACCATCCGGTGTCGCGGCCGAGAAACATCTGATGGGTCTTGATGGCAGTCCCGTGACTGTTCATCTCAATAATCATCTGCAGGCGGATATCCCAAGGACGATGGCCGGCATGATGGCTGACATGACATCTGGAAAATCGGTTCTCCTTCCCGGGGCGGCTGATGGGAGTGCCTTGCGCCTTGAAGTCGGAGCCGGCAGGCCCACGGTCGCAAAAGTCAACGCGGCAGGCCAGGATGTTGCCCACTACAACGTTGATCTCACGGCGACGGGGAAAGAGCTGAGCATTGATATGAACAGGACCGTGCAGGCCATGTCGAGAGCCGGCGAGCCCAACCAGACACTTGGCGATCTGCACATTCAGTTGAACGATCAGGGAGGAGTCGCCCGCATCGCGAGGCACAATGAGCAAGGTCAGGACGTCGCGGTCTTTACACTCAATCAGTCGAAGAACCAACTCGCTGTGAATCTTCCGCAAACCATCGCCGCGATGCGGAGCGCGGGCCTGCCGAATCAGGAAGTAAGCGGCATGCGCATTAACGTGAGCCCTGATGGCGGCGCCTCCCTGAGTTTCAGAAAGGGCGATGCGATTGGCGTTGGCGAGAATCAGACGCGTCCGGCGTTGAGAAGTTTCGACGCTGCGGTCAAGATTCAAAGGGACGGGACGTATACGCTGGACATGCCTCAGGGCGTGGTCAATTATGAGGGTGTGCGGGTGGCGGTGAGGCCTGGTGATCCGCTCCCCGTCGGCCAGGGACAGAAACGGCCGGCTCAATTCGGCTTCACAGCGACGCTTGACCGCAATGGAAGCTACGTCCCTCCCCAGGGCGCTGTCAATTACGAAGGCGTCAGGCTTTCGTTCAAGGCCAATAACGACGGCATCGTGAATTTCAGCGATCGGCGCGTCCAGTTGCCCGAGCAACAGAGGGGGGTGCTCACCGTGACGTTGGACGCGAAAGGCAGTTTTGATTTGGCAGGCGCCAGATTGAATGGAGCGCAAATACCCGAAGGAACCAGGGTTGATTTATTGAAAGATACGAGGACGCCCATCGGCAAGACTGGGTTAGTTGATGTCACTCCCGCGGGCACTCAACTGCTCGTTCAGAACGGCCGGATGACGATAGCGCCCGAGAGTCCTCAGAAGCCCTTCACGATCGCGCCGGGTAAGGCGCCCGATACGACCATTCAGGTGAACGGAACGCTGCCGCTTGAAGGGAAGCCGTTGGGTACGACAACGTTCAGAGTGCAGGCTGACGGCACGGCCGTGCCGATAAGTTATACACCCGCACGGGATCCCAGGGAGACGCTGAGCAACACAGTCACAAGAGTCACTCCTGCGACGACGCTCGTTGTGTGGGGCAACCTATTGGTGCCCGCGGCCGGTAGTCCGCAACCATCCTATCTCGTCAGTGGCGCCAATGCGGGGGATATCGTGAACGTCCCCAACACCAAGTTATCCATGATCACGGGCGCTCCCATGGGAACCATCGCCCTGAGAGCCAACGCGGACGGCACCGCCACCCCGATCAGCTATACAGCGAACACGCCGGTTTCTGTCACGCACTCGGATGGGCTCGTCGAAACACGCGGTGCGGGAACCATCTACAAGCCGGGCGAGAGCGGGCGTCTGATGACCGGTGAGGGCAGTCCAGCCGTGACCTTTACGGCTCCCAAGGCACTTCCTGACTCGACGATTTTTCATGTCGTGCCGGTACCGGGCAAGGAAGGCGAGACGCAGATGGTGCCGTTCCATGTTGCTGCCGATCATAGCGCGACTCCGATGATCTCGAGGAGCGGTCCTCAACCAAACGAGTATAACAAGCCCTTACCCCCTGGCGCTAGTAGCGGACCGACTTTCGAAACTATCGGCAACTTGGTCAGCAACGCGGCGTCGCAGGTGTATCAAGGTTTCGTGAACGACCCTAGTGTGGGTTGGGTGAGGCAGGATGCTGCTGCTGCAGGAAACTGGGTATCCAGTATCGCCAGTTCAATCTGGAACAGTTCGGCAGTCAATACGATTTCCAATCTTGCGACCGGAATTGCCAATACACAGGCGACGAATCAGTCGACACAGACGGAGGCAATCAGGGAAATCAACAGCGAGGCCGGGAAAAGGGTCATTAGTGCCGGAACTGCCGTGGCGAACGGGTATATGGGCCTGGTGCAGTATTACCAAGAAATGCGCAGTCCGATTGATGACGCGTATCGGGCGGTCGGAAACGCTGCCAGCCGTGCCGGAACTGCCGTGGCGAACGGGTATATGGGCCTGGTGCAGTATTACCAAGAAATGCGCAGTCCGATTGATGATGGACATCTCGCGACGTTGACATACTCGGATGACGCGTATCGGGCGGTCGGAAACGCTGCGAGCACCGTTGGCGGAACGATCTTTGACCGCGGCCCCCAGATCCTTGCCCGGATCCAGCTCGTACAAGACGCGAAAAACGAGCAGTATGATTATGCGGCGAAAGCCGCCGTCAGTACTCTATTCCCGAGTTTCTATAATGATCCCGTCGTTCAACAACATCGGGAGTATGGTGAGCAATGGATGGCAACGAGGAAAGCACTTCTCACGGACGCCGCGCTGCGGGGCAACGAGTCACCGTTTGGCCAGGCAATGATGTACGAAATCAGTCAACTCCCACTGCCTCTGAGAGTCTTAGCGCCGACGAGCCTCTTTGAATTGGGGATAGTGTCCACGTTGCCGATTGCCGGAATGAATGCGCTGTCAGCGGGCGCGGCTGGTATAGGACGATATGCGCTGACCACGGCGACACATGCCGGGATCGCTTACGGATCATATTATGGAGCCCAAGTGCTTGAGCCATACAGGGACAGTAACATCGCAGCGAAGGCACTCTATGAGGGTTTGAATCTTACGGCGACACTGTATGGCGGATCGTACAACGCCCGGGCGGTGCTGCCGCTCTTTTTTGGCAGCGGCACCTGGTACAGCCCTAACAGCGTCCTGGCGAATCAAGCCATGGAAATCGGAAATGTGAAACTGACGTGGGGCGATATGGCCTTCCTCGCCGGGGCGCTGCAACTGCTCCCGAGTAGAGCGCCGGCAGCCATAGAGGGCACCGCACAACTTTGGGGACGTATCCAGGACCCGGAAGTAGGTCTCGGCGGCGTCTTGGAGGCAAGCTCTGCACGGTTGGGTTGGCTTGAGTCGCGCGCGGGAGCTCAAGCGCTCTGGAGGGGTGAAGCGACCTATCCAGTGATCGATGTTGAAGCAACCGCTGCCGCCGGCGGCAGGACCGTCTTCACGATGGAAACAGTGACACGGGCGGATACCGTACAGAGGTTGCTGAGTGCTACCGTAGCTTCCATCGTGTTGCAGCCGGTGACGGAGCTCATGTCTATCGGCGCGGCCCAAACGATCTATCCGGGCATGCAGAATGTGAGTGCGGCGCGGTGGGTCGGTGCGACGATGATGGCATTCGACCCCCGCCCCACGGTGGGAGCGCCCGACCAGTTTGGTGTGCCGGTCCATATCGGCTCATATACGATGCAGGATTTCGGTAATTCCCTCGCACGGTCGGCAACCAGCCTGCAAACCTACGCATTTGCGGCAACGTTGGGGTTAGGGGGCGCGTTGTTGGAAGGGGGGGTGCAAAGCATTCCAGTGCTGGCACCCCGAGTGGCCGCGCTCTCGGCTGCCATTGAGCGGGTGCCAACACTAGCTTTTGGCGAGCGTCTTGGAGCGTTGGCGGGCCTGGTGTCACAAGGGCCACTGGAAGAAGCCGCGGAGCAATTGACAGTCCCCATTGCAGCGATTCCCGCAGCGATGCTGTCATTCGGCAATCCGGTCGTCAGAGAGTTCATTGAGAATATCGCGCAGGAGGCCTTGATTTCTGGCCGCCATGGCGGAATCGGAGCGCGAATTACCGTGCCCACGACCGTGAGCCAATTTGCGCAAGCGGCACAGCAGTTCCAAGCCGTAGGACTTCCCGCCACCCAGGCCGAAATAACACCACAACAGCAACTGACGTCGCGTGATCAACAACTGAACGCGTTGGGTCAGATGGAAAAAGCGGCGGTCGGCCTTGGAACGCCGGCGCTAACGACACAGCTGCAATCGCTACGAGTGACGGTCGAGGCGGCATCAGCACCGGTGCAACTTCCCATCGCGCTGCAGGCAAGTTTCATTGAAGCGCTGCCGAGTGTGGGCGTCTCCCCGCAAGTGACCGCGCATCTTGGCAATATCATGGGCAACATTCAGCAAATTGAGACCGGGGGTCAGGACTATACCGCCCAGTTGAACAGTCTCAAGACAATGAACAACTCGGCCCAGGTGCTGGGGATGAACTGGTCATCGCTCGGCGCATTCCGTGATCTTGTGATCAATCAGGGCGTACCTTTTGAGGGTGCCCATGCGCCCATGTTGGCTTCCGTGCTGCAGTCGCAGTTCACCCAGGTGCTGGCCACATCGTTCACGCCGGCCTTCTCCTTCGCAACATGGCGCAGTACGCCGATGGGCGATCCGGGAACGCTGAGCGGTTTCTTCCGCGGCCTGGCCGGGCGCTACACGAATGAGCAGCTTGGGTCGCTGATGGCTCAGCAGGGCGGGCAGATCTACTGGCATCAGGCGCCTTGGTTCAGCTCGCAGGAACGTCTGAGTCCATTCCTTCGTGCTGGCCTTCCTGATGGTAATTGGCCAGGCGGCGTGTCCGGTTTTGGAACGAACTACGTTGGTCATGGGGCTGATGGACAACCGAATTGGTTCGGTCGTAGACTCGAGGCGATCTCAGCGTGGACAGGAATTGGTCAGGGTCCGGTCTCGCCGCCGAACCTCACCAACCTGGGTATCGCCGAGCCGCTGCACGCTGCGGCGGTGAGCCACGCGGCGGACCTGGCCCTGGCGCCGATCACTCCACAGCAGGCGGTGCGCATCGTCACCGCCGA
>OBEQ012116568.1_pt1 | contig 18284 bp, 14 predicted proteins | sample 1670901 | NCBI WGS metagenome assembly OBEQ01 (sample SAMEA104232315, study PRJEB22302) | groundwater metagenome | biome: forest; feature: aquifer; material: groundwater | place: USA | collected 2011-08-07 | depth 5.4 m
CCAATTGACCCCCCAGCCCCCTTGCAAGGGGGGGGTTATTTTGCGTAATTCCCCCTTGTAAGGGGGTTAGGGGGTCCCTGAAATTCAATCCCTCCACCAATCTCTGATCAATTTTCGTAAAATCATAAAGTCCATTGTTCAAAAGCGCTATCTCAAGCTTCTTCTCGTATCCCGTTACGATCAGAACTCCAACAACAATCAGAAGCGCTCCAAGTCCGCGACGAAAGGTGCCCGTCGGATTCGCAAAAAATCGAAAACCTGAAAGCACGCGTCTCCCGCCATATCCAATGAGAAGCAGTGGAAGGGAAAGGCCGAGGAGATACATGAGCAGTGCTGGCACGCCCATCTGAAGACTTTGCGGCAGCACGACAACCAAGATCACTGCAAAAGTCGGTGAACAGCTCGCAAACACAGGCCCGAGAGCCATCCCAAGCAAGATCTGACCTTTGTATCCACCCGCCTGAGAAGCCGACTGGAGGAGCTCATTGCTGCGCTCAAAGCCAAGCTTCTGAGAAAGAGCCGACCAGCTCGAAGGGAAAAAAAGTGCCAATCCGAAAAGCCCCACCACTCCTCCCGAAAAATACGTCCAGAAATCCTGAGGGATATCAGTGAAGAGCGTGCCTACCTTCAGGAGAAAAGTGAAGGCGAAGATGGAAACGACCAGGGAAAGCGAAATGATCAGCGGACGAAACCGCTCCGTTCCTGCAAGAGATCCTCCCAAGATCACCGGCAAGATCGGCAGCACGCAAGGCGTGATCACCGTGAGCATGCCAGCGAGAAAGGAGATGAGAAGAAGCTGCATGGGAAGTTAAGTCGTCCCAAGCCTAATCGCCTTCACGAACGGAATCAAACCATTCCATCATACTCGAAACGGAATAAGCTTGAGCTGAGGAAAGATCGAAAAATCCTTCACATTTGCCGTTACGAGTGGGATCTGATGAACGATTGCAGTAGCAGCCAGCAAAAAATCATGAGTTGATCTCACTTTTCGCTTTGATCGCTCGGCATGAATCAACTCGGCTGATTTCAGAGATATCTGTAAATTAATCGGAAGAATCGTAGCAAAATCGAAAAGTCCCAGGACTAAATCTCTTTCTTGCTTCTTTTTTTCAAGAACTCCTTCAAACAATTCCATCGCAGAAATCACGCTTAAAGCGATAGATTCCGTGCAAATAAGCTCCAAGGCCTTCGGGTGGAGCTGAAAGGAATAAATGCAAATATTACTATCCAAAAGCATCATGGTTACCACTGAAGTGCTGGCTTCAAGGAAGTTTTTTTAACGCGAAGGGTAAATGGGCCGTATTCCTTTAAACGATCCAAAAATTCGCGCTTCTTGTGGGCAACACGATCTTCTTTCTTTATTCTCCCTTCGATCAAATTATTATAAAGAGTAATATCTAACACAATATACTGGTGGTTGGAACGCTCAACGAGAACCACTGGCTCATGTTGAGCATCTTTCAAATATTTCGACATCCTTCTCCGGAAAGAAGTGATGCCAACCGCTTTCGGAATGGTGCTTCTCATATTCCATTAAAATGATCACTTAAATGATAACTGAAATGATCATTTTTTTCAAGGGGTGGGGTTCACAACGGACTCTGAGTCGCACCGCTGCGCACTCTATCCAACTGATCTTTCAGTTCAAGGACGCGCCGACGAGTCTCAGCAACACTTCTATTATATGCTATATTAAAATGATACTGCCCTTCGTACGACTGAATCACACGAAGAAGCATAGCTTCAACAGACCATGGCTCCGGCTCATATCCAGGAACCTCATCTTTCAAGACAGATTCTGGAATTTCCTGTTTCGGTCGAGAAGCTGGAAAACAATGTCTCCAGGATTCCATAGCAAAGTAAAAAAAGTACCAAGATCATTGCACCATATTGAGGAGATGTCCAGACAAGGTGACAGAAATCAAGCCCTCACCACACTTAAGACCGCCTCCATGGTCGTCTCGCCAGCAAGCACCTTCAAATATCCGTACTGCTCCATGGTCATCATGCCGGCCTTGACAGCCTCGGCCTGGAGACCGCGTTCATTACCCTGTTCATGAAGGATGATATCGCGCATGGCGTCATTCATCTTGAGAATTTCCATCACGCTCACACGACCCTTGGTACCCATACCCTCGCACGTCGGGCAGGATTTTCCATCTCTCGTGGCCTTAAAAATCTGAGACGTCGCCAATGATTTTTGGAGCTCCGCTTTCACTGCATCGCTCGCCAATTCAAAAGCCGGAAGAATGTGTTCTGCCATGAGACGGTCACGTTCCGGATGGGGTGTCCGACAGGATGGACAAACCTTTTGGACAAGGCGTTGCGCCACGATGAAGGCGAGGGCATTGGCGGCCATATAGTCCTTGATCCCCATCTGAATGAGACGTGAGATCGACGCCACCGCGCTGTTCGTGTGCAAGGTCGACCACACAACGTGGCCTGTGAGAGCCGCTTCCAAAGCCACTTCTGCCGTCTCCAGATCGCGCATTTCTCCCACCATGATAGTGTCGGGATCCTGACGCAGCAGAGCTCGAAGCACTCTGGCAAAGTCCAAGCCGATGTCATGCCGTACCTGAGTCTGATTTACTCGATCGATCTCGGCTTCGATGGGGTCTTCGATCGAGCAGACATTATTTTCCGACCGGTCTGTCTCCTGGAGCACGGAATAGAGCGTGGTTGTTTTTCCCGAGCCCGTCGGCCCGGTGACGATGTTGAACCCATACGGCAGATGAATGGCTTCATGAAAAAACTTCAGGTTGTACGGAAAAATACCGAGCATCTTGAGATTACACGTGTTCACATCCGCCATTTGTCGAAGCACCACCTTTTCCAGCTGTTCGTTTTTCTTCGTGACCGGGATAAACGAGATTCGAAATTCATAGGATTTGCCCTGATAAAAAAAGGGAACGCGGCCATCCTGAGGAATGCGCGACTCGTCCAGCCGACAGGAAGAGAGGGTCTTCAAGCGACTCACGATCCCTTCGTAAATGCTTTTTCGAGGGTCGACGATCATGTCCCGACAGGTTCCGTCGATGCGGAAGCGAATGCGTGAGACCAGACGGTCGTCCACCTGATCCAGATCGATGTGGATATCCGACGCGCCCATCTCAATGGCGCTGCCAAGAATTCGTTCAAGCTGCTCATTGGCATCACCGTCACGAAGTTCCCAACGCTGCTTCGGGAGAGCTTCGGGGAGAGACTGAACTGGCGCTGGAGAAGTTTGGAGGGCAAGACTGAGTTTCTGCGCCACCGGTGAATATTGCGGTTGCGCTTTCAAAAAAAGATCAAGGGCTGAGCTTCCCAAACTCACCGAAAATGCTTCCAGACGACTTCGTTCTTCTGCCGTCAGCAGTCCCTTTTTCTCAAAGAGCAGAAGAATCTGACGAGAAATCGCTGTCGGATAAGGCATACGGATGAAAATACAGGGCACGGTCTCCGCCCCGAAGATACCAAAACTTTTTGCCAGTAATTACCAAGAATAAGCCATCTGCGGAGCTGCGTACACCATCTTCAACCATCATTTCACCATATCCCTGTGCAGAGGCAAAGGCCTTGAGGTCAAGGGTAAAAAATTTCGCTCCTTGCTGACCATGAGCAAAGAGCGTACCGGAAAAAAGACCTTGGAAATCAAAGAGCACTTCAGTTATCCGCTTGAGTTTTTGCTGAGTTCTTCGCTTCGCAAAAAGATCATGCTCTTGGTTTTTGCGAAGGGTTTCACGATCTAAAATTTCTTGCTTCAAACGTGCCACATCGCCAGCAAGAGATTCCTGCTTGGCTTCGGCCACGAGAAGTTCGTGATCGGAAGTTTCGAAACTTGTCTCCGCTGTCATCAGCTCTTCACGAAGCAGGTGCACAAAAGATTCCTGATGGAGAGCCGGAAGCAAATCGGAAGGAATCATGGGTCAAAGAAAAGAAAGCAGTTCATCAGACTCCTCGACCAGCAAAGAAGTATCGTACAGCGCTGTCTTTCCCGTCAGGTGTTCGATGTCCTGCCAAAGTTCAGTAAAAAGGGGTTCCGACGACACGTCAAGCATGAGAGTTTTTCCCATGGGAAGTTCAACTTCGTAACGAGCCTCCTCCTTGAGCCGAAGAAGTGACGCTGTAATCTGTGTTTGCTCTTTCTCAAGATCCGATCGACGTGCTTGCACATCCTTACAACGCTCCAGAAGAACTCGACCCTTCTTCACGAGCTCTCGCTCGAGATAGGACCTGGCGGTCTGCTGAGGCGACTCGGGCAGATTCGAAAGTTGGCTCAGCTCATGGGAGCGCTGGAAGGTGGCGAGATGGTGGAGGAGAGATGTAGGATCCATAGCTACTCATGGGTACTGACCACAAAAACCGTAACCACCAAAGAGATGACGGCAAGAGGAAGGATGAGAAAAAGAATCGAAGGGCTCGGGCCAACCTGAAGACTGGCCGGAACAACAACTTTGGCAGGAGCTAACAAGGGAATCGCCTCAGTGCCGGAATCTGGCTCCGAAGGCTTCGCCGAAGCTTCAAGACCATTCAACACTTTCTTTTCTGTAACGCCATCGATGGTGACGCTCATGGTGACCGGAGCATCAGCCAGTACAAAATGAGATTCATACACCCCTTCCACACCGCGATTGTTGGCCTTGCACGCATCAGAAACTGCGCTATCGAAGCAGTCGAACCAGTCAACCTTTTCCACGCTCTTGCTCGGAGCGAAGGTGATGACCGGAGTTTTTCCCGAAACAGGATTCTTTTCGCTGTCCGCGAGCTCAACGACAACGACCTGCTCCTGATCAAAAACCATCGTTTCAGGTGCGGTGATGGTGATACTGCTCACGGCTCCGGAAGCCTTCGCGGCTGGAATAAGAAAGAGGACCAAAAACAATGCCGGGATAAAGAGCCTACGCATAGAACGAGGAAAAATAATAAAAAAGGAGAAAGAGGCCATACAGAAAAAAGCTCAGCATCAGAACAAGGAGGATATTTTTCATAAAAAAATTCTGGATCTTCTTTGACAAAATGTCAACAATATATTGAAGAAAAAAGTTGATCAATCAATAAAGCTATTTTAACATCCTGAAAAATTTTCTCGAGTGATCACTTTCATGCGGCTTCCAGGATAATATTTTTTAAAAGTAGAAAAGGCTTTTGGGAAAGTCTTCTTATTCCATTTCGCTTCAATGGCCGCCAGCTTGAGGCCGTCGGATTGAATGAAATCAATTTCCGTTTGATTGGTCGTCCGCCAAAAAGAAAACCGATGGTGTTCAGAGGAATCATTTCCAATCAATTCCAGAAGGATGAAATTTTCAAATAATTTTCCCCGATCTTCTCTGAGAGCGAGCGGCTTCCAGTCGTTGATGAGGAAATTTCGGAGACCCAAATCCAGGAAATATATTTTCGGAGTTTTTGCAATTTCTTTTTTATAATTGCGAAAAAATGGACGGAGGCGATAAATAATAGCGGTATTTTCCAAAATATCGAGATAATGAGAAACTGTATAAGAGGAAATGCGAAGCGTTTTTGCGAGAGAATAAATATTGAGAAGTCCGCCAATTTGAGCCGCCAGAATGATGAGAAGATTGTTGAACGCGCCGATGTCATCTATTTTGGCAAAGTCCGAAACATCTTTCTGAAGATAGGTCTTATAAATATCCTGAAGAAGATTTTTTTTATTTTCGATATGGCGTTCTTTTACAATGGCGGGATAACCTCCAAACATCATGCTGGATTCCAGAATATCTTCTGCGACATGGCGCGGATAAACATTCCGTGTTTCTGAAAAAGTGAAGCTGCGAATCATAAATTGCCTCATTCGTCCTACGAGAAATTCTTTTAATTTCGAACGCATTTCAAGCTGTGAAGAGCCGCTGACTATTATTTTGAGAGGCAATCGTAAATCAACGATGGTTTTGAGAAAAAGCCCCGGATTTTTGAGGCGTTGAACCTCGTCGATAAAAATATATTTTTTTGAATATCCCTCCGGCCGGAGATATTCCAAAAAACGGCTTGGGGTACTAAAAAGCTCATGAATCAAGATATCGTCGAGATTGAAATACAGAATATCTTTTGGCGGCACCTTTTTCAGAAGGTGGTGAATGAGAAAAAGCATCAGCGACGTCTTCCCAACCTGCCGGCTTCCGATAAGCCCGAGGATCTTCGAATCGGAGATATTTTTGAGTAATTCGTTTTCAATAGCCCGCGGAAAAAGTTTAATTTTTAGCTTCCCTGTTTCCCACCAGGGATTTTGTTGAGCTAGGATTGTTGAGAGCATGTATAGAACTAGTTAATATAAGAATATATTATAATTATAACTAGTTTAGAATTAAACCAAAGCACTCTCTATTGACAAAAATTTGTTTTCCTCACGGCCTCAACAAGAGAAAATGTCCCACGAAATTCGTTGACTCATTCGTTTACCGATAGCAAAGAGATTTATTTTCACAAAAGTCAAAAAAGCCTTTTGAAAAGAAACTTCAGTGATTTTTGTACCACTCTATCGTTTTCGTTATTCCTTCAACAAAGCTAGTTTTTGGTTGCCATCCAAAATCTTTCTTCATCTTCGACGCATTCATGGCATAGCGAAAATCGTGACCAGGGCGGTCGACAACAAATTCGATGAGAGATTTATCCTTGTTCATGGCCAACAGAATATTTTTTACCACCTCAAGATTCGGGATTTCGCAATTCCCCCCAATACAATACGTCTCTCCTGAAAAGACATCTGATTGAATGATGTACTCCAAGGCCTCACAGTGATCCTCGACGAACAGCCAATCGCGAATGTTCTCTCCTTTTCCATACACTGGAACTTTTTTGCCATGAAGAAGATTGGTAATGGCAAGAGCAATAAATTTTTCCGGATGCTGATACGGACCGTAGTTATTCGAACAGTTGGAAATGCTGACGGGAAGCCCATACGTATGGAAGTACGCTCGAACAAGATGGTCCGAAGCGGCCTTCGAAGCGCTGTAGGGAGACCTTGGACGGTAAGGACTTTCCTCGGTCCATGGCCTGTCCTCCGCCCCAAGCGATCCAAAGACTTCATCGGTTGAAACGTGATGAAATCTGATTTTCCCATTCTTTAAAGCGCTTTCCAGCAAGGTCTGCGTACCGAGCACATTGGTTTCGACGAATGGTTTGGCGTCAACAATCGATCGATCCACATGGGTCTCGGCAGCGAAGTGAACCACGAGGCCGGGCTTCGGAACACCTTCAACTTTTCCTGAAAAAATCTGGCCAAGAAGCTTTTGGTCCAAAATATCACCCCGGATAAATCGATAATTTTTCCCTAACTCCAAATCTGTTTGATTCTTTCGCTCTCCTGCATAGGTCAGCGCATCGTAATTGATGATGAAGTCTTCGGGGTGTTTTGTTCGCCAAAAGCGAACGAAATTGACGCCGATGAAACCGCAGCCTCCTGTGACAAAAAGAGTTTTCATAATCCCCATTTAAAAGTGGTGAGAGCGTACTCCCCATTTGAGAAAGTATTTTACCGCACTCGCGACATGGTGCCAAAAAGCCTTCTTGAAGAAGAAGCCTCCCGGAAGCTGGCTTTCACTCAGGCGAAGTTTTTCGTGTTTGAACACCGCTTCAGGACAGTACCAGACTTCATATCGCGCCTGCTTCACTCTTCGACACAAATCGGTGTCCTCGAAAAAAAGAAAAAATCGTTCATCAAATCCGCCCAGCTGAAGAAATACTTCTCGCTTCATCAGCAGCGCAGCGCCAACGAGCCAATCTGTTTGACAAGCTTGTTGCGGGGCCCCTTCCTTCCGACCAAGTCGATGACAGAGGAGCTTCCAAAAGGTTGGAAACGATCTCGCCGAGTCCTGAGTTTCTCCATTTTTAAACATGAGCTTTGGCCCGACGATTCCCGCCTTGGGATGAGATTCAAAACATGCAACGAGCCTATCGAGAGCGCTCTCCGTGAACTCGAGGTCCGGATTGCAGAGCAAAACATACTCTCCTTGAGCCCCTTTCACGGCACGATTATGCGCCGCACCGTAGCCGAGATTTTTCTCCGTGGGGATAAGTCGAGCATTCGCAGGGAGCGAAATAGGCTCAAAGCTGCCATTATTGACGATCAGGATCTCAACATCACCGTAGAAAGGATGTTGTTGGAGACTTTGTAGGCATTTTTTGAGCGCAGCGTCGGCAAAATAATGAACCAGAGAAATCGAGAGTTTCATGGAAAGTGCCATTGACGAAAGACTAGCGGAAATGCGATTTTTTTGCTATAATAGTGAGAAAAGTTCACATAAAAAACAAAAAATGCCTCCTAAGAAAAAAAAGTTACTAAAACACTTGGTTAAGAAGTGGCACTGGATGCTGATGACCAAAATGATGATCGCCGTCTTCGTGCTGGTCGGAACATCTATACGATTTTCTCTGCTCGACAACATCCTCCAAGTCTTTGCCGGATCGCTGACCTCAGCGAGCATCTCACTTTCCAGCACCGTTGCCTCCGCCACCAGTGTCACGGCTACGATAAGCTTCACTTCCGCTACATCAATGCAGAGCTCGGACATTATCAAAGTGACTTTCGCCGATGCTTTTGACTTGGGAAGCGTTGGTTCTTCAAGCGGTGCCTGCAGCTCACCAGGAGGACTCACCTTCACGAGCGCAAAAGGTGTTGGGAATTTCATCAATATGACCCGAAATGATGGTGGCGCAGGGGTAAACTCAGGAACAGCCTTCACCTGTACCATCGCCAATATTACAAATCCTTCCGCCACCGGCCAAACAACTTCGTACACCATCGAAGCGAAAGATTCTACGGGAGCCATCTACTCGGATACTGCCAGTGTGGCTGGAACGACCATCACCTCCGCAGCCCCAACACTCTCCACAAAAAAATATTTGGACTCCGATGGCAATGGTACGGTGGATAAAATCCGTCTCACCTTCAGCGCAACGATCGCCACCTGCACCGCAACCGTTGCCGATTTTGCCCTGGTGGCCAATGACATCACAGGCGCAGCTCTCAGCGGAGGCAGTGTTTCCTGCGCGGGAAATGATGCCATCGTGGACATCACCCTTGGCACGGCCGGCAATGCCAATATCACGAGCCACACCACGGCACCGACCATTGCCTACACCGATCATGCTTCACGGGAAATCTCCAACGCAGGTGCCGCTCAGGTGGCCAGCTTCACCGCGGTGAATCTTGCCGACGGAGCTGGTCCTGTGGTGACGGCCTTGACGATCAAAGACGCCACCTCCAATGATGGAAAAATTGATCGCATTGATCTGACCTACTCAGAAGCCCTTGCCGATACCGCAGCGGCAGCAAATGGATTCGATGTGACCTCTGCCTCCAATCACGGCAGTTGCACAGGTGAGTCCGCTGATCCCGATGGGACAACGACCCTTGTGTTGACCTTCTCCTGCGCCAACGTTTATACGGCCGTGGGCGACATCAATGCCGTCTTTAGCACCAACAGTGGCGTGAAAGATGCCGCGAACAATCAAGCTCCGACCAAGACCTTCACGAGCGCAAGCTCTCCTGCCATCACGGATAGTGCCAAGCCACTCTTGACAGCAATCGCCCTCAGCAGCGCCTTTAATAGAAACCGCATCACCTTTACCTACTCTGAAGCGATTACCGTAACGAATGGCGCGAGCACCAATGCAAAAGGCGATATTACCACAAACGGACTCGTTGCTGGCTTTGGATCCTTTGCAACCGCGGGCAATGTAACCGTACCCACGACAAAAAATACCGTTGGAGGCAATGGAACAACCATCATTACAATTGACTTGGCTGATCAAGCCGGAGGATATATGAACTCAGCCTCGACCACAGAACCCAGCGGCGTCTTTACCCCAACCGGAAGTGCTCAAGTGGTTGATGCGGCTGCTAATCAAGTAAATACCAACAATACACCAACCGCTTCAGGCGGAGCAAGTTGGGATCTCACGAAACCAACCATCAGCTCTGTGACGATCAGCGATAGCGCTGGAAGTAACGGAAAAGTTGACCGAGCTGTGGTGGTCTTTGATTCGGCCATACGAGATGCCAATATCACGAATGGAGATGGCACCTTGGGTGGAGGAGCTGGAACCTTCAGCACCGGAACCGCCAACGATGCGACGACCACTTTCAATCTCACCGCAGATACGCTTGCGACCAATACAGCTGCAAATGCCGCGCAATTTAATTACTCTGCAGCCACGACAAAAATTACTGATCTTGCAGGAAACCTTGTGAGCACAGCAACGCCCGGGCAAATCGCTGATGCAGACATTGTGGAAACGGATGGAGCCAGTCCTATCCTCACGGCAATTGCGCTCAGTTCCAGTAGTAATAGAAATCGACTGACCTTGACCTACTCTGAAGCCGTGACCATAACGAACGGTGCCAGTACAAGCTCGAAAGGCGATGTAACCACAGCAGGAACCGTTGCCGGATTTGGATCCTTTGCTACAGCAGGGAACACCACTATTCCCACAACGAAAAATACGGTCGCAGGCAATGGCACAACGACGATTACCATTGATCTCGCCGATCAAGCTGCCGGGTATATGAACTCAGCCTCGACCACAGAACCCAGTGGGGTCTTTACTCCCGTAGCAAGCGCTCAGGTAGTTGACGCAGTCAGTTTGCAAGTGAATACCAGTGGCACCCCAACTGCTACGGGTGGCGGAACCTGGGATCTTACCAAGCCCACCATTTCCAGCGTCACCATCAGCGACAGTGCCGGCAGCAATGGAAAGGTCGATCGTGCAGTGATTGTTTTTAACAGCGCCGTCAGAGACTCCAACATCACCAACGGTGATGGGACGCTTGGCGGAGGAGCGGGAACTTTTTCAACTGGCTCAGCCGATGATGCGACCACGACGTTCAACCTCACCGCAGATACCCTTGCAACGGATACTTCTGCAACAGCTGCGCAGTTTGATTATTCCGCTGCCACCACAAAAATCATTGATTTGGCGGGGAATTTGCTCAATACCGCAACCCCAGGCCAAATTGTGGACGGAGATATCGTCGAAACCGATGGAGCAAAACCGGTCATCACAACGTTTACCTATAAAGATAATGATGGGAACGGAAAGATCGATCAGATTTTGGTGAGTTTCTCAGAAACCGTCACGGCGGCCAGCGTGCTCAAAGCTCAGGATCTCACATTTACGAACGCCGGTGATTTCACCAACGCGGCATTTGGCAGCGCCACAACGGATCTCATCACCAGTTCTGTGAATTCTGTCACCGTGACCTTGGGCACGGAATCAAGCGTCATTGATACCGCTGAAGGTACCGGCGGGATTGCCATTACTTCTCAAAATTCTTTCTCCATCACGGATGGTACAAATACCAATTCAACCCTTGGCGCTCAATCTCAAGCCACCTACATTGATGGCGCAAAACCGGTGATCAAATCGTTTACTTATATAGATAACAACCTCAACGGGAAAATCGATCAGATGACGCTGGCCTTTTCCGAAACCGTTCTGGCAGCCAGTGTGCTTCGTCCGGCTGATCTCACGCTCACAAATGCGGGCGATTTCACGGGACTTGCCTTCGGCTCCGGCGCCACCGATGCCATCACCAGCTCGGTGAGTTCCGTAACGATCACGCTTGGCACGGAAGCGACCGTCATCGATACGGCTGAAAACAGTGGAAATATTGCCGTTTCTTCCCAGAATAATTTCTCTTTAACCGATGGAACCAACACCAATTCCACCCTGGGAGCTCAGTCTCAAGCAAGCTTTTCCGACGGCGCAAAACCGGTCATCAAATCCTTCACCTATCTGGACAATGATGGGAATGGGAAAATGGATCAGATGACGGTGACCTTTTCAGAAACGGTTGTAGCGGCGAGTGTTCTCCGGCCGGCTGATCTTACCTTCTCGAATGTCGGTGATTTCACCAGTGCTGCGTTTGGATCCGGTACAACTGATGCCATTGGAAGCTCGGTCACCTCCGTAACAATAGCTCTGGGGACAGAATCAACGGTCGTTGATACCATCGAAAACAGCGGAAATATTGCCATTTCTTCTCAAAACAACTTCTCACTGACCGATGGAACCAACACCAATTCCACCCTGGGAGCTCAAACACAAGTCAGCTTTCTTGACGGCATGGGACCGGTCGTGACCACCATCGGCATTTCAGATACGAATGCCGACAACAAAGCCGATACCGCAACCCTTGCCTACTCTGAAGCCCTTGCTGACACGGCCGCAGGTGCCAATGGCTTTGACGTCACGTCAGCCTCCAATCATGGCTCCTGTACTGGTGAATCGGCGGATCCTGCCGCTTCAACGACCCTGACATTAAGCTACTCGTGTAGCGTTGCTTACTTCTCTACCGGAGTTGGAGATATGAATATCGCCTTCACGGCCAACAGCGGCATCAAGGATGCTTCCAATAATCAATCCCCCAGCAAGACCTTCACCTTAGCCAGCTCTCCAGCGATCACCACGACCGGGGTGCTGAGCTCGACGAATGTGCAACCAGCTTCTCTTGTCCAAAGCGTCTCCGGAAATGTGACGGTCACCTTCACGACCGTCAATGCCATTCCGATAACGGGAAAAATTAAGATCACCTTTCCAGCAGGCTTCAATGTCGCAGGCACCTCGGGAGGTACCTGTAGCTCCATGGATGGATCCTTCGCGACCGCGGTATCTGGACAAGTCGTCACCATCACGAGATCCGCAGGCAGCTCGCAGAGTCCTGCTGCCGAGAGCTGCACACTGAGCAACATCTCCAATCCCTCCTCCACGGGCAGTACCGGAACCTATGTGATCCAAACGACCAACAGTTCCGATGACATTATTGACCAGGATAGCGCCGTTGCAGCAGACACCATCCTTCCCTCAGTCGGAACACTGAGCGGAACTAATGTGGAACCAGCATCTCTTGTTGCGGGAGCTACCAGCACTACCACAATTTCATTTACAACGGTAAATGCCATTCCAGCCACAGGAAAAATTAAAGTTACTTTTGGAGCCGGATTCATCCTAACTTCTGTTGTGAGCACCAATGGAACATGTTCCACTATGGATGGATCGTTCGCCACAACCGTCTCCGGGCAAGTGGTCACGATCACAAGATCAGCTGGAAGTTCCCAGTCTGCTGCGGCTGAAAATTGTACCATCGGAAACATCATTAACCCGCAAGTATCCGGATCTACCGGAACCTACATCATTCGCACGACCGATAGTGCTGACAGTGCTGTCGATGAAAATACCACCGTGACAGCTGATACGATCACCGCAGGTTCTTTGAGTTCCGCAAGCGTTACGCCGACAAGTCTTGCCGCGGAAGATACATCCTTCGTGACCATACGATTCACCACGGCAAATCCCATTCCGACCACCGGAAAAATCATCGTCATCTTCCCGGCCGGATTCAGTTTGAGCAGCAATGGGACAACAAACTTGAGTACCGGTGGAAGTTATCATGGGACAAATTATGCTATGACACTTTCGGGATTGACGCTGACCATGACGGGAAATGCAGCGGGTACTGGCGTCGGTGCGGCAGAAGAGGTCAACATAACCGTTTCCAACGTTAAAAACCCGGCAACAACGGGAGCAACGGGAGGGTTCAGTATCGCCACCAAGACAACTGGCGATGTCACGATTGACAGCAATACCACCGTCAGCGGAGTAACAATCTTGAACTCAGGCTCCCAGACATCATTTTCTGGCGGGGGCTCGGGCGGAAGTAGCAGCACTTCTTCTTCCAATGCCACGCATGCAGCGCCAACTGTTTCACCAACACCAACGACCTCGACCACAACAAGTCAACAAACCGCTCAGATCGCGGTATCGACAGTAAAAGAACCTTCTCTCAAGGAAGAGTCAGTGATTCGAAAAACTCCGGAAAAAACAGCTACGCCTTCACTGGATGTGGCCGATGTGACCAATGATGGAACTTCCTTCGAGGAAACGCTCCTAGCCCTGAAAGAAATCTACGCCGACCGTCTCGCCCAAGCGACCACCAAAGAGAAACGAGCGATTAACAGGGAATATCGTCAGCTCGTGGTGAAACTGCGCAAGAGTGAAGAAAGCCCAAGTGACACAACCGATCTTACGCCAACAGCACAAGAACCGATCGAGCATCCCCTTCCGGCAGCCCCTGTGAAGGAAGAGAAGCTGATTATTTCCGAAGAGAAACCGGTTATTCCAGTAGCAGAAATTCCTTCCATCATCGAAATCAGATCAATTTCCGATCGGGACTCAATTCAAACGCTGACCACCACCCAAGAGGTGAAGAAAGTTATTCAGGATCTGGTCACCAAAGTGGCAGAAATCGTCGCAGAGATTAAAGATAGGATTCAAAATACGGTCGATGCGGAAGAGAAAAAAGATCTTGTTCGAGAGCTGGCCGCCACTCGCCGTGAGGCACGAAAACAGAAAATTATTCTCTCCGAGAAGCGTGCCAAGATAATGCTGCGTGGAAATAAGTGATGGTCGTGGACCATGAGTGAAGTCGAATGGTGGAGTCTTCTGAAGAAAGTTAGAACCTATTTCGAGGAAAATCCAGGCATTTGAATTTGTTTGGGAGGGGCGGCTCCGTGTCCGCAAGGCGGACAGCAAGGCGCCAAGAAACTGAGACCACTGAAAAAAAATTCTGCGCGCGCCCATACAAAATGAGCCATTTTCTTGGTGCCTTGTCTTTCGCGTGAGCGAATGCGGAGCCGCCCCATGTTTCCTTGGCTGAACCTCAACCGCTGCCTCTCCAAATGGCAAAGCAAAGCAATTTTTACTTAGCTTTTGCCGCCGCCGGGTTTTTTTAATTAGACAAAAATTGCTTTGCTTTGACTTGCTGAAAGGGCAGCTGGAAGCGTATATGAACGTTTGTGGTAAAATCTCGGAGAGTATTACTTGTATCATGTGGAACCTCTATCTCGATGAAAGCGGTGATCTGGGATTTGATTTCGTGAATAAAAAACCATCAAAGCATTTTATCGTGACCATTGTTGCCGTCAGCAGTGAAGAACAAAATCGTCAGATTATAAAAGCAGTAAAAAAGACATTGAAGAGAAAGCTTAATCGTAAGAAGAACAAAAAAAGATCAGTTGAAGAATTGAAGGCAACGGGAACGACCTTTGAGGTGAAACAGTACTTTTATCATCAAATGTCGCCTATAAAATTCGGCATTTATTCCATTATTTTGAATAAGCGAAGAATTTATGAGCAGTTATCCAAGCAAAAGGAGAGAATTTACAACTATATTGCGAGAAAGGTTCTCGATGCCATTCCTTTTGAAAAAGCTCAACAAACGCGCATTAAGCTAATTGTTGATAAATCCAAGGCCATGCCTGAAATAAAAGAATTCGATACTTACATTCGAAGGCAATTGGAGGCGAGAATTGATCCTCATACCCCCCTCGATATTTATCATCGGAATTCAAAAGAAATCGCTGGCTTGCAAGCAGCTGATTTGTTTTCTTGGGGAATTTTTCAGAAATATGAGAAAAAGAAAGAGGACTGGTATGCACTCTACAAAGAAAAAATATTGTTTGAAAATCTCTATTTACCCTAACAAAAAAACCCCTTTCGGGGTGCGTGCCCTGAACGTTGGTAATGTCTCGGCTTCACCAACCAGATGGATGGAAACACCGAGAACGACGTTCAGTGGTCTTATCGCAAGTTTATAATACCCAAAAAGGACTATGAAATCAATGCATACGGACAAAATAGACTCGATTTTGAAGGTGTTTTGCGGTATAATTAAGAGATTTAACCATGCATTTTGTGGCTTCTGAAAAGGAAAATCTCCGAGCTTCTATCATTAAAAAGACCAAGCAAATTCAGTTTTTGGAACTGATATTTCGTGCAATACGTACCCTCCAGGAGAGAAAAAGCTCTGATGATGAAATGGGGAGGTTAGGTGATCTTGAAAATAATCTGAGCAAACTTTCTTGACCGGGACATCTCAAATAAAAAAATAAAATGGGACAAGAACAAATAAATACCTTCGAAAAACAAATTGAAAAATCGCTCGATCTTCGAGTTGATCAACTTCGGGAATTAGATGAGAAGAAATCAAAAACACTCAGCGCGATAAAGGATAAGATCCTGGATGAGATAAAAAAGGAACGAGATGAGCCACAAGCTCAGGAGAAAAAAGAAAAATATTCAGCTGATCTGCGAATAACCGAAAAGGAACTGGAGGCTATTTTTGAAGAAGTGAAGAGAGAACACGCTGATCTGTTCAAGGAAATAGGTATTGATCAATTCTGGAAATTTAAGGAGCTTATCGATTTAAGTTATGGAACTGAAATTTCTGCGCATGATGAAGTAAGAAACATTCAAGTTTTTGGAAAAAATGTAGACTTTACTTTGCCCATTGGAACCAATGAGCAAAATGTAAAAAATTATCAAAAAATATTTCGTACCATCGAGGGCAGAAAAGATTTGGAACCATTCATAACACCTGTTACTAGGTTTATACCCCGAGGGGGGATTAGGATTGAATTTTCCATCCAAAATGATGGTAAAGAGGTGCGATATTCCGCAACGCCAGATAGTGTTTTGAGGATCGATCGAGAGATTGCCCCTGAAAAGAAAAAAGAGTGGACACAGGTATCCTTAAAAATTTATCAAACTCAGCGTCAAATCATAACATGGCCATTTGAAACCGAAGATCAACGGGATCTCATAAACAGACTAGTAAATAATAAAGGAATCGAAGGTGATCGTGATTTAGAAAAAAATAAGCTAGTAAAATTACCTGAAAAGCTACAGAGCAGACTGAATGAGTTGAATAGTCTTAGGCTGCAAGAAAAAGCCTTACGAGAAGAATGTTCGCAGCGAGCACTTTTTGACGAACAGAATAAAATTGCGGTTCTAGAAGAAGGGAGCCCTCTCAACAACAATTATTTCTCTTACACCTCACTTAGTAAGGGGGTTTATAAAAAAATCGAATACAATGATAACAAAAAAACTAGAGAAGAAATAAAGGATACCTCAGATGGGTCAAAAACAACAACTAAGAAATTTCGACCAGATGGATTCCTGGAGACAGCTATAGAAGAAAAGGACGGTAAAACGTTACAGTCTGAACTGTATGATGAATCAGGGCACATCACACAACGGATAATTTTTGACAACGAGCACGGAAGAGTTGAAGTCGAAATGATATCACCGGATGGAGTAAGTCTAGGAAGTTTTGATCGAGAAAAAACAAAAGATTCTTCTCTTACAGAATCACAATATTGCGAAAAGTTTAAAAAAATTATCACAACTCCAGATCTATTTTTTAGATATGAGGAAGCAATTATACAGAGGAGTAAATTTTCACCGGAACTTCAAAAGTCTCTTCGAGTTTTTGGAAAAGAAATAACTGGAATAAATAAAAAAGAAAATGCATTGAAAACAAAGTATGGGATCGATATTGAAACGGAAGGATTGTCAAATTATGCAGACAAACAGGGTATACTAACTTCTATAAAAAATCTTGATTTAAGATTGGATTCACTTTCAACTGAGCTTGAAAAATATCCTTCCCAGCTCATCAAAAATTCAAAAATAAAAAAAGTTTACATATTTGACAAGTATAGTACCAAAAATGATAGTGGATCGTACGATGCAGCTGGATTTTATTTTACTGGCAGTGCTGGGGAAATTGCAATCGACTACAATCCCGCGACGATCCATCATGAATTATTCCATTGTATAGATTTTGAGACTGGGGAGCATTCTCATGATGATGAATGGGGAGAGCGTGCTCATGGTAAAGAATTTAAAGAAATTTATGGAAAAAATGGTGCTGCTGCAATAATCTCAGGAAAAAACAATGAACCGAGACCGGCAGGATTTCCCAGCGCATATGCAAAGTATGGCGGAATAACCGAAGATAAGGCTGTTATGGCAGAGCATCTTGTATGTAATAGCAAAGTAATGGATTTCATAGTGAATGAGCCTTCACTGAATGAAAAAGTCAGGATGACAAAAGAAATATATCTAAAAGTGTCCGAGGGGCGCATGGATGAGCAGTTCTGGAGGGATTTAAAGGAAGGAAAATCTATCACTAAAGATTACTGGACTTCGAGAGAACGAAACGCTGATTTCCAAAAAATAGCAATTGATAGTACAACGACACAAGCATCATATTTTGAAAAAGCGAAAAAATGGGTATCTTCATTTTTCAAGTAGAAAATTCAGCAGCTGCCCTTTCAGCAAGTCAAAGCAAAGCAATTTTTGTCTAATTAGGGCTCACTGAAAAAGTCCTTCATATTGTGGCACAAGAAAGCCAATGATCAAATGAAAAACCGTGCGAAGTGCACGGTTTTTTGGGAAAATGTGAGTGTACTGCAACACATAACCCCATTCACATGAAGTATAGCCAA
>OBEQ012724572.1_pt1 | contig 18280 bp, 22 predicted proteins | sample 1670901 | NCBI WGS metagenome assembly OBEQ01 (sample SAMEA104232315, study PRJEB22302) | groundwater metagenome | biome: forest; feature: aquifer; material: groundwater | place: USA | collected 2011-08-07 | depth 5.4 m
CGACCAACTTCGGTTGGCGTAAAGCCCTTGTGAACCATCTGCGCTGCCTCACGACGCACGCGGGGCATGTACGGATTCTTGGTGTATGCCATAGATGGTTATTCTAACCTACGTGCGTCCAAGCTATTGAACCATTACGAATGTATTGACAAAACAGTGTTGTATAGTGTAGAAATTTCTCCAGGTACGCTTGGTTCTCGACAGTTTTGTTGAAAGGAGTGCGTATGGAAAAAACGGATACGTGGGATATGGCGAGTTTGTTCACGTTCGTTCGAAGTTTTATACTGGAACATCGTGATTTCGAATGCAGTAAAGGTATCGATGTAGTAGCAACAAAATTTGGCGTTGCTTGCAAAGCTCGTTATGGTAAGGACTTTGATCACAAAGAAGCTCTGTATGGACTTGTACGAGCAAAGCTCGTTGCGACAAAGCCTTCACGTGCATTTGGCCGCCAGCCTTCGATACGGATATATCTGTGGGAAGATGCTCTTGAAAAGCATCAGAAAGAGAGCTTTGCCTGGGCGCAGATGAGCGAGGAGGAACGTGAGAGAGTTAAAGAAGAACGTTTGCGAGAGAAGAAGACGCGTGTTCGGGGGATTTCCTCGAGCATATCCTCTTCTCCCCCTCGAATTTTGCCCGGAGTTTCTGTAGCAAAGCAAAACTCGCTCACCGAACTCGAATTTTTGATCAAGGCGATCAAGGTCAAGTCAGATGGACGCTCTTCCGGGATTAATCCCTTGCGCACGCTCGTCGCAGCTGCTTTTGTGACGTACTTTGGATGTACGATGGACTATTTTGAGGAAACTCTCGACGGTCTCGTACGAGCGGGCAGGCTTGTTCGCAAGAACACCGTTGATGGATATATGATCTACAATCCAAACGATGTTGTGCCGGATACGAATCAGGTCATGAGTGTTGTAAAAGAGATCGTTGGTTAGTCACGTTTTGGCCCCCTCTGCCGTTTATATATACGACAGTGGGGGCCATTTTCTTGCTTGCTTTGACTTGTGGGGTTAAAGAATGTATGGTGAATGGTACGGAAATGCTAGAAATACGAGCTTTTTGGTTGGCTTTATCAGAGATTTTTAATACGAGAGATTATGAAAAAAACGTTACGTTCTATTGGTGTTGTCGGAATAGCACTCACCCTGTTTTTGGGAAGCACGGGTGTTTTGCAGGGGGCGACACTACTCTCTGTTTTAGGGGAAGAGAATGTGGGTATTGATGAAGGCGGTGCACGTTTGAATACAAGAGCAGAACGTGTTGAGCAACGTGGCGTGCGACATACTGATGATGAAATTATTGTAAAAGTTCGAGGTGAAAAAGAGCCGCGCGTTGTAAAAGTGCCGACAGGCGAAGTTGAGCGATATGTTGATTTGTACAAAAACAGCGGAGCTGATATCGAATACGCTGAACCAAATTTTATCGCAACGAAATCGTGGGTACCGAATGATTCATTTTATAACTTCCAGTGGAATTTTGATAATGCAACATATGGTGGCGTAGGGGCGGAAGAAGCATGGGAAGCACTTGGAGCTCCAGGAAATCCTGGACAGGGTGTGATTGTTGCGGTGGTTGATACGGGGGTTGCATATGAGGACGCCATTGTTGGTTTGAAACACTATTATCAAGCACCTGATCTTGCAAATACCTGTTTTGTTCAGGGATATGATTTTGTAAATAATGATTCACATCCGAACGATGACGAATCGCACGGGACGCATGTTACCGGCACGATTGCGCAGAGCACAAACAATGCATCGGGTGTTGCTGGTCTCGCATTTGGTGCGTGTATCATGCCGGTGAAGGTGCTTGACCGAAATGGTTCTGGAACATATGCAAATGTAGCAGCTGGCATTCGCTATGCTGCGGATAACGGCGCGAAGGTCATCAATCTTTCTCTCGGTGGGCCTGCTGACGGCCAAGTGATCAAAGATGCTGTCGCATATGCATACGGCAAGGGTGTAACGGTCGTTGCAGCGAGTGGAAATGAGAACACTTCAGTAGGTTATCCTGCAGCCTATGATCAATATGTAATTGCTGTTGGAGCGACGCGCTATGACGAGACGCGGGCACCATATTCAAATTTTGGCACAAGTCTCGATATTGTCGCACCGGGAGGCGATACCACAGTGGATCAAAATGGCGACGGGTATGTTGACGGTATTTTGCAGCAAACATTTAATCCATCGACAAAACAACTTAATGCATTCGGCTACTATTTTTTCTCGGGTACATCAATGGCGACTCCGCACGTGGCTGCTGCTGCTGCGATGGTGATTGGTCATGGCAATGCGACGACACCGACAGATGTTCGTGCTGCGCTTGAAACGACGGCAGACGATCTCGGAACTGCAGGTATCGATATGATCTATGGACATGGTTTGCTCAACATTCCGGCAGCGCTTGCGTGGACTGCAGGTCCTGTTGTGAATAAAATCCCGGTAGCAAGTGCAGGCGTCGACCAGATTGTTACTGATGTGGATAATAATGGTACTGAAAATGTCACACTTCTCGGGACTGCTTCATTTGATCTCGACGGTACGATCACGGACTATGCATGGAGTGAGGGCGCAGTTGTGCTTGGTTCCGGCGCTACGCTTACGAGCCCATTTTCTGTCGGTGTACATACGGTAACACTTACCGTAACAGACAACGCAGGAGCGACTGCGACCGATACGGTTGTTATTACGGTCCTTCAAGCGCCTCTCGAAGTTTTCAGAGATAGCTTTGAAGTAGGTGAATGGAATGGTCTTTGGACAGAAGACAGTCAGAATGACTGGCAGCGCTCAACGAAACGTGCGATAGCAGGGAGCTTCTCGGCACAATTTGCAGGCCCGGCAAGTAACTCATGGATAACATCAATACCGATAAATCTCCAAGGAAAAACGAATGCAACAGTTACGTTTTCATGGTTTATTGAGAATACTGTTGATACGGGCGAGTACCTTGCGTTTGATGTTTCCACGAACGGGGGAACAACCTGGACTGAATATGCCCGACTTCGCGGTAATATTGATGCAGAAAATACCTGGCATAATAAGAGCTTTGATGTAAATGGGATAAACTCTCTTATGATCCGATTCCGTGGCAGGACATCTGAATCGAACGAACACGGAAATGTTGATACTGTTGTGATTGTTGCTCGATAAATTTGTAAAGAACAACCCCCTAGATCGGAAGATCTAGGGGGTTGTTCTTTCAAGTTCTATGCGCCTGCAATATTCTTCATCGGATAGCGTTTACCGCGTACGACGACATTTACTTCGAGTGATTTTGCAGCGTAGTATTTTTTAATGAATGCCTGCGCGGCGCGCGTGTCGAAATCCGTGCAGGAGTAGAGGTCTATGCTAATGAACTTTCGCTTGGGGAACGTGTGAATGCTGATATGCGACTCTTGGATCATGACAAATCCAGAGTAGCCGCCCGGGTCCTTTTTATCATTTGCAGGTGCCTGTACGACGACCGGCTCGATCAATTTCTTCATTTCGAGCTGGCGTACAAGAGCGTTTAAAAACTGTACTGATTTGGTATTGCTGTTCAATACCTTGCTGTCGCAGCCGTAAGCGTCGACAGTAATATGGAGCCCAAAGTGCGGCTTAGCAAGTTCCTGTTTCATCGCATAAAATATGATTAATTTTTTTAATACTATAACTATAGTCTCGTGCGAAAATTCGTCAATTATTTTGCTGTATAAAAGTCTCCCACTTTGCAAAAAGTTGACAACCTCATATCGTTGTGATATAAGTTTTGCAGAAGTTTTTGCCTCTCGGGTTAACGAAATGACGTTCATGGAGGTTTTAATGAATCAGAAAGTCAGGAAAATCAGTTCAGAGGGAACAAGCGAGTCGGCGGCGCGCGCAAGTATGATGCATGCGTTTGCCGGCATGATGAATGCACTCTCCGGTGTTATGGGGATCTGCGTTCTCCTTGCGCTTGGAGTACTCGTCTATCTGTTCTCGGGTTTGATTGGCGCCGTATTTCTTTGGATGATAAACCTGGTTGGGGCGATACTGCTCGCAAGCCTAGCAATCTACTACTTGCTTGACGGTATGGATACACTAAATCCAACGGCCGAAGAAGTTGCGGCAGGAATCACTGTTAAAGAGTATCTGTTAAAGAAGTATCATAATGCGGAGCTGCATGCTTCCAAGGTTTTCAAAAAGAAAGTGAAAGAGGATGCAACTCCCGTGGAGTTCGAAGCAGCTTTCAAGAAGCAGGCTCTTGGGTTGATGGTGATGCACGGTATGTTCACGGTTCTCATGACGATCTATACCGTGCATGGGTTTGTTCCCGGACTCGGTATCACCGCGGTTGTTGCAGGGGTCGTTGGTACGCTCGCAAAGATGGCGCAATGTGTTATCCTCGACAGTTTGACGACGCCGATGACACTCCGTAAGACGCGTCAACAGGTTATACATTTTCTTGTGTATGGTTTGCCGATTCTCTATACAGTCGCCGTGTTGCTCTCGTACGTCTTCTAGTCTTTTTCTTACCGCCAGCTATCCATTTGGATCGCTGGCGGTATCTCTTTTGTGGGGATATACGATATACTTTATGCTAGGGTTCTTAACTCTTTGAAAGGAGTATCTATGCCGTCGCAGAAATCTGATTTTCGCACGTTACTTTACGCAGTCTGTTCACGTTTTGTCGTACTGATGCTTATATGCGTATTTGCAGAAAATCTGGCCATATTTCTCTATTTGCTTTCTCCGTATTCTCGCGTTATTTCAGTATCGCAGTTCATTTTTTTCAGCAAGATACTCTGCGTGACATTTCTTCTCGCATTTGCAGGGTTTGTCGCACTCAAGTATCTTCAACCGTCTGAAGATGATCCCTAAGAATCTATTTTTTCCCCAAGCCGGGCATTGCCATCTGCAGCAATGTCCGGTTTTTGCTCTGTGAGGAGGTTGTTGTTTTGCGACAGCACGATATATGCTGCCATGCCGATCATGACCGCATTATCGGTCGAAAGTTCGCGTTCGGGTACACAGAGCGCTGTTTGCGGGAATGTTTCGGAAACGAGTTTCGCAAATGCTGCTCGTATATGTGTGTTAGCAGAAACGCCGCCGCCAATGACGAGGGTGCGTGCTTGGTACTGTATAAGGGCCTTCCTTACTTTCTCTGTAAGAACGTCAGTAATTGCGTCCTCAAGCTCGCAGGCGTATGCGAGTGTATGTGCACGGGTCATTTTTTCTATACCGCGGAGTGCATAGAGAACAGACGTTTTAAGACCCGAGAAAGAAAAATCAAGATCATTGCTTTTGATCATGGGGCGTGGCAGATGGGCAACAAGGTATTTTTCAACGGATAGTTTTTTATTACGTGCTTCGTTCGCAAGGAGAGAGATCTCGGGACCGCCTGGGTACGGAAGTCCAAGCATACGGGCGACTTTGTCAAAAGCCTCGCCGGCAGCATCGTCGCGTGTTTCACCGACAACCAAGAACTTTTTCCAGTTTTCCATAAGGACAAGCTCGGTGTGGCCGCCAGAGATCAGGAGTGAAAGCACAGGGAATTGTATATGGTTGTGCGCGGTTTTTGCCGATCTGTTTTGTCGTTTTGAGCTTAGTTTGAACATTCCTGCTGCGATATGCCCGTGCATATGGTTGACGGGGATGAGTGGAAGATCCCAAACAAGAGAGAGAGCTCGCGCAAAGTTGATGCCGACCCAAAGCGCGGGTTCGAGACCCGGGCCGTACGTAACTGCAATTGCATCTACGGGCGGTTTTTTTATGGTGGGTAAAAATTCGAGCATCTGTTCGAGCAGTATCGGTTCCCGTTCCAGAATGTGCATAAGTTGTTTCGAATAGGCGGTGAAAATGTCTCGGCGCATCCGATTGCGAATGGAAAGCATATGCGCTTCCTTGAGTGTTTTTTTAAGAAGGGGAACGAGATTTTTTGTGTGCTCTCTTTTTGCGATGGTAGGAAAAATGCCGCCGAATTCTTTATGAATTTCGATCTGTGAAATAAGGGCATTGCCGCATACAAAAAAACGCGGTCCCGTCGCGCTCTCCAGTTTGCCACGTGCATCGACGATCGCAACTGCTGTCTCGTCACAGCTGGTTTCAATAGCGAGTATTTTCATATGTGCTCTCCCGCTGTGCCGTTTTCAAGTATCTCGAAGATATCGGCAAGAATTATTTTGTCGAGATCAATGAGCTTTTCTTCCGTAAGATATTGTTCTTTTGTGAACCACTTTCCGTATTCTCCTTCTTGAACGGTAATTTGATCTTCAAAATCGTCCGGGGCAGCGTGAGAATATGCGTGGAGAGAGTTTTCACGATAAGTGCCGATATAGCGAACATTTTCTGTACGATAAGCAAGCTCTTCGTACACTTCGCGCATAAGTGCCTGCAGGGGTGTTTCTCCCTCCTCGATGCCGCCGCCAAAAAAGCCGAAAAAGTCGGGAAGCCTGACGGCGTCTTTAGATCTTTTTTGGAGAAAGACGAAATAGTTGCCGCCTGTATCTCTGCGATAGGGTATGAAACATGAAGTGGGTCGATATGCCATGTAAAGAGAGTGTACAGAAGAGTTCAGATGAGAGCAAGACCCGCCGACTCTCGTGAGTACGGCGGGTGGGGGATGCTTAGGAATGTGCATCATGTCGTGGGAGGCTTGAGTTGAAGAAACCGAGATCATCGAGAGCAGCAATGGTGTTGAGGACAGGAATCCACGGAATGAAAAAGAACAAGGTTTTGCAATTGTATGCGTTGTTGCCAGGACGAATAGTTTTGAGTGCTATTTGATTGACTATTTCATCGTATCTGCCGTCAACACACATGTAGTAGTAGCATACGACAAAAGATGCTCCGTACACTGCTCCGATAGTAAGGTTAAGCATAAAATCCTCTATGGTTTCAAGGGTTGATGGACAATAACATACTACATTGGCGGATCAATTTTCTGCATAACATACCTCCTCATTTTTTGTTTGCAAGAGTTCAATTTCACGCTTGAGGTTGCTTCCAGCCTGTTGCCCGTAATGCTCATGGAAAAAAGGGTGAGAATAGAGCTTATCTCGTTCGAGAAATTGCTCGAGAATCTTGGTACGTTTTTCTGCGTACTGTTCCCAGGGAATGCTCCCATACTCTTTTCGTATTGCTCTCCTAAAGATTTGATCGTATTGTTCCCACGGCGTTCCAAGGATCACAAGGTCGATATCGAGAAGCAATGCGATATCTTTTTGTGCCACGTGAGGCGTCTCTATGATCTTGTGATTTTTTGTTGCAAACACAAGTATTCCAGATGCTGTTCTGAATTCATGTGGAAGCTGTGCATAGTATGCTATACGCATTGATGCGAGCGCACTTCGCCATTCGTTTGAATTGCTTGGGATGTCGTAGAAGTAATCATGAAAAAAGAGTGCCCAGGAAATGAGGTAGGGATCGCTTACTTCTTGCCACACAAGTTCGAGTTGATTCAGACAATGATGAATGTGGAAAAGGTTGTGGTAGGCTCTGTGTGCTTGTCCGTAGTGTTGCTCGATTTCTTGCCAAACAACCGAGGCTTTACCGCGAGCGTCAATGCGTTTCCACATTTGATAAAAGCGTTCTTTACAAATGGTCATCGCATAACTCCAGATACGATACAGTGTGATTGTTCTGTCAAATATGCTGCACTGCAGCCCTGTTTCTGTGAAAGAATCGAAAGGTGGTTCCATGTACAGTATACATGTGTAACGTTTGTTGACAAAATCATTTTTTTGTCCTACGATAGAGTGGTATCTAGTGCACAAGTAAGTATCTTATGAAGGAGAATCTCCAATGGGTATGCACTTGCATGTGTGTCCACTTGAGCCAGGCCAAACGCGAAAAGTTTTTTGCCAGGAAACGGATCCATTTTCGATTGCTCTCGATGGTTATGTTTTTGGGGGTCCTTGGTATGAAAAAAAGGGCCCGCGTGCAAATTTTAACCACCATGAGGAGGTTGATCGACTTGCAACGCGTTCAACATGCGGGCAGGTATACCTTGCGATACGCCAAGGACTTTTTCGGAAGTTTCGGAATAAGACGAGCGGGCATCATGCGCATGTGTATGTGAATGCATGCGATGAAGATGTCGGCATGTCTTGGTTTCAACTGAAACACGGTGATATTGTGGAGCAGAAACAAAAGCGGGCGACGGACCCGGAAGTCTACCGCCGGCTCCATCGTCTGGTTACGATGGAAGATCTGCTCGACACAACGAGTGGTGCGTATCCTCTTCCACCAGACTATCCGACGCTCGAGAGAGTGAACTGGGTATTCGAGCCGTATCAGCAGTTCAGATTTGCCGGAAAAGTTCGTGAGCGACAGAAAGAAGCCTTCCGGGGTATTATCGATATTGTATGCGAACGCATCATGGAATATATTCATGGTCATGGGAAGTCAGTTGATCTCGACTTGAGATTTGAAGTGATAGGTGGCGGCCAGGGCTGGTCTATGGTGCGAAAGATCGGTGCACAGGCACGGACAGGAATGTTTGGGCAGGGTATACATGCATATATCACCGTACAACAGCGGGGCAATGAAAACCTGTGGGATTACAGCATAGGTTGCACGTCCATTTTCGATGACTTTGATGTACCGTATGCGATCAAGCGTTTAAATAAAGCAGAAGGTCTTATAGATAATCATGACCGATGGGGGGGAGGCAATACGACAGGAGGCAGTCCTCAAATAGCGGGGAGTAAATTATCTCCACGGCAAGTCGAGGAGATAATAAATAGAGAGTGTAAGTGCATTGGACATACAAACGGAAAATAATATAAAAAACATGGCCGCCCTTCGCATTTCGCGAAGGGCGGTAACTGTTACTCAACGAAGCGTACGCGTTCGCGCAGATTGCCGAAATCCGGGGTGGAGATTGCGCCCATGATGAGCGCCTTGAGCGCTTCGTAATCAGTGCCGCGGAGGTTGAAGACAACCTCCTCATTACGGTAGTCAGCGTGCTGGAGTTCCTTAAGAATATCCGGCACAGCGTGAAAATTTCCAACATCGTGGGCTGACTGGACGTCGTCATTGAGGTTTTGTAACCAATTTCTGTGCGGCATGAAAGTCTCCTTGCTGTTTTCTTTTAACCATAGGGGCGCTGCATTATTTGTACCATTAATACATATGATTGTCAATTTTTTACCGTGCGGCTGTACTTTTTCTATCCAAGCCGCGAGAGTAAGAGTTTGAACGCGGAGAGCTTTCCTTGCGCGATATTATTGAGCTGACCGAAGGTGGGCTCGGTTATGCGCCACTTGTTTTGTTTCAAGCGTTCAATATCTGCATGGACTTCTGCGATATGCTCCTGGAGCATATTCTTTTGCATCTCACGGCATTTTTCGTTGCAAACGCGATGTACAGTCAAGCTATTCTCCTGTAGTGGGTTTGTATACTGTAGTATCTGTTGCTCATATAGCATGATTTCTGAGATGTTGTCAAAGTGACGTCTCGAGCGTGGTGAATAGTGATGATATGATCAAAGTCTTCTGGCCCTGCACGAAAGCTTTGCTTTCTCGTGTCGTATATAAACTCAGAAATTTTACAGAGTGCAGTGATGTATTGTTCAAGTAGTGGGCGGTACAGGGTTCGAACCTGTGAACCTTTCGCACGTCAAGCGAACGCTCTACCAACTGAGCTAACCGCCCTGATTTAAATTTTGTTGAATGACCTTATTGCAAAATGTTTTACTTAAAGCCATCAGTTTTCTTTGAATTGCAATGTTTCCACATTTAATCTGGCATACGCCTTTATAGTGACTGTAGGTTTTAGAGCCAAGTGTACGCTTGTCAAAACTGATTCCTTTAAAATTTTGCAGCGGAAGATTTAGGGCATGTGCCCAAAAATTCTTGATTTCTTCCGGATTTTGGTCAGCTCTAAGATTAAGAGTGCAACTCATCTTTTGTATATCAATCTTATATATATTTGTCAAAACAGAAACAAAGAATTTGAGAATGACTGGGTCAGAATTACCCATGGCCGTCTGTTCCCCCTTTCCTCCTTCTCCCAAATACAGCATTGCTAGTGCTAATTCTATAACACTGATGTTTGTTGTATTCAAGTTAGACAGACTTAGTAATGCAAGATTTTCCGCAGCCCTAACCCTTTTTTCTTTTTGAGTATTATGCCATATTACAGCTTTCTTCCGAGCGTGAACGAGGGCATTGTTCCAATTTGAACTCAATTTTTCGTTTTGTTCCTTTGTGAGTAATATATCTCGCAACCACCCGCTGAGTGTGGAGCGGGGAATTCCTAGTCGTTTCTCAATATCTCTTATTGATGTCCCATTTTTACGATATTTTATAGCTGTATCTTTTTTATCGTACCATTTAGATATCATAGGAATATTATACTCTCTAAGGTTCAAATAGTAACTTTGATCCTGTGGATAAGGTATACTGCTTTGCCGAGCAGTGCAAAAATAAAAAATACATCCTCGAGCGCTTATATGCTCGAGGATGTTGTATCATGAATCGAGGTCTTTCTCCCAGGGGAAAACTATCCAGCGAGTGTCTTCGATGCAGAAATAATCTGGATGTTGAATACAATGTTGTTGATTGATGGCGAGTACAGCTGTCTTGAGTTCGCTTACATAATATTTCTCCTTGAGTTCATGAGCTATGGCAAAGAGCGTAGTTCCGGAATCTGCGATTTCGTCAATAAGCAGTACTTTTTTGCCGCGCAGGTCAACTGCAGGTCGATATGTGATGAGAAGTTCGCCGCGCCTTGTTCCGCTATATGATGTTGCAGAGAAAGTAATGATGTTCGTAATGTCCAACTCTTCAGAAAGGAGAGCGAGGGGGATGAGGCCGCCACGGGTAATGCCAACGAGAATGTCAGGTGTAAACCTGCTCTCACGAATATTGTCCGCGAGTTGTTGTACGCATTTCTCAATGTCTTGCCAGGAAAGCATATATTTCTCGATCGGCATGTTTATAATTCCTTATACATAATGTATCTACGCGGTTTCAATATTTGGTTCGTATTTAAAAAATTCACCACTTCGTAAGAAGTGGCTACTAGGTGTGAGGCGGGATGCTGATGAAATCAGCGACTGGGTGTTTTGGGTTGTTGGAACTGAATTCTGAAATAAATATATACCTATCAAATATATATGCAAGTGTTTTTTAGTTATGATACAAATATTGGCATGTGTCAAAAATGTACTATTCACCAAGCTCACTATGTTTCAAGCAACATCCGTGCAAAATGGAGATCATCGTATGAATATTTTCCGTCGAATTTTTCAAATACCGGCTTTAAACGCTCTGGTCCAAATTCCTTAAATGCAGCGTGAATTACAGGAAGCGATCGCTTCAGTTTTGAAGAAACATGCGGTTCGAGATCTTTTGTGCTGATGCGTTTTGTCTCATGCAATTTGTATATATGAGAAAAAACGGTGCTTACGGCGATCTTGCGTTCTTCTGCTATTTCTTGCACTGATTTTCCGCCCGTGAAGAGTGTAAGTGTGATATCAAGTGTCGGAACTTTTTCTTTGTGTTTTTTCTTAACAAAAACTTTGTCCATCGTGCCTCCGCACGCGAGAATGAAATTCGTATGCATCGCTTCGAGGTCTTTCTTTGAAATTTCAGAAAATGCCGCCGTTGCACTCTCCGCTTCGATGCGGAAGAGAGCATCTTGTTTCGTAATTTCAGGATGTACGTGCAGCGCGCGGTCGTTGAGCCCGGCGAGAGAGAGCCCTTCGAGTGTTCGTACGCGAGAAAGTGCGACATACCCCTGTCCATATTCAAATGTTCTGGAGAGATCCATATGTGCCGCATCGAGCGACATGCCCTGGCTCTTGTGTACTGTGAGCGCCCAGGCGAGACGCAAAGGAACTTGGGTTACGCGTGCGAGAACACGTCCGCTTTCTTCAATACGCCACTCCTCCGGCATCGTAGAAATAGTCCTGCCTGATTTTGTCTTTACGATGGGGTAGCCGGTGTCTGTATCAAATCCTGTAACGGTGCCAAGCGTGCCGTTCACATATTTTTGTTCCATATCGTTTTTGGTAAAGAGAACGCGCGCTCCTACTTTTACTGAAAGCGCTTCCGGTGAAAGGCAGCCGCGCTTGAGTGCTGCAACAAGTTTCTCCGGCCCCTTGCTTGTCATTTGGAATACTTTTTCATCGGGGGCAAGTTTTGCGAGCTCTTTATCATTGATCGACGCAACATCCGCGTTATGGGAGTAGAGCTGTGTTACGCCGTCGCGCGGAGTGCGGGAATAGCGTGAACGCAGCAGCTCGCGGTGTTTTAATGATACGGTGCCGTGACGAATTGCTGACAGAAAATCAAGAAATACAGAATCTTCTTGACGGTGTTGTTCGGAGAGATAGCAGACGAGGAGGTTAAGTGTTTTCCAGATCGGCGCGGAGAAGGCAAAGAGTGACTGTTTTTCTTGAAAGAGAGATGGATCGTGTGTGTCTTCTGCTTTGTGCACTGGGGGTAATTGGAAAAAATCACCAACAAGAACAACTTGCAGTCCACCGAAAGGCTGGTCATTGTGTCGGATTTCCCGACAGACTGTATGCACCATGGAAAGGGTTTGTGCCGAGAGCATTGACACTTCGTCGATGATAAGTATCGATGTTGCTTGTATACGGTCGGCCACGCGTTTGTTGTTTGCGATCTCGTCAAGGTCATAGGGGGAGAGGCTATGGCGGATACCAATACCGCTCCAGGCATGAATCGTAAGGCCGCCAATGTGCGTTGCAGCAATTCCTGTTGAAGCGGCTATTGCAGGTTCAATATCATGCTCGCGCAGCCATGAAACGAATTTATTTACTGTATGTGTCTTGCCGCTGCCTGGTTCTCCGGTCAAAAATATATTTGCGCCAGTCTTGAGAATATTGAGCGCTTCTTCTTGTGTCATTCTGCTATGGTACCAGTTTTTACCAGCACGTGTCTCGCTAATTTCCTATCGTTATGTTGCATCCTTATTATCTTCATAGATACCAAAACGATGTCATCTTTTTGTACAGAACTGTGTGCTATGAGTCCTGTGTCTATGATGGTACTACCACGTGCGTTAATTAAACAACCTCGCCCGACAAACTTTTCAACAGGGTAGTCGGAGAGTCTCTTTCCTCTGGATACACTGGCATTTCTTCAGTGAAGGTATGTGTTAGATCGATGTACTTCATACTATTAACCATCGATCGCGTCGAGTGTTAGACAGCCAGGTATTTTGGTTGTTTCTTTGTATAAAGTTGTGTCGTTGCGGAAGTTTTCCCAAGATGTATACAAAGCTGTAATTTTAGTTAACACCTCTTCTTTTATTGATGGATCAAGATAGTTAAAGGGACAAACATGCTGCGGTTGATTTCCTCCCTTGAGAATTCCTATTTCTACGGTGCCAAATCCAACAGGTACTCCATGATCAAAATCGCTGACCTCGCCAATTATTTGTCCTACTACAACTGCATCACCCACCTTAACTTTAGGATTGATGATATGCTCGGTTTCGTAGATCCATTTCTGTATTTTTCCATCTGCTGTTACGTGAATAGAATAGTCGCTACTCCAAAGTGTCGGTATTTTTGCAACAATTCCGTTCACCAAAGAACGCACGGGGGTGCCTAAAGGCACAACAAACGTCGGCTGCGGATTATATTTATCAGGAGACGCGCTGCTGGCGGGTATAAAGAAGCCATAACCCATAAATAATCTATCAAAAGGTAGTTTTTGATTGGTAAATAAAAAATCGCCAGCTCTACCCGTGCTTGCATCATAATAGCCAAGGTTGATGCCCATACTTTTTAAGAGAAGGGGCGGTTCGTCATCTGAATCTGTTTTTGCGATGGGAGCAGTAAGAGGAGGTTTTTCACCAACGCTGTTAGGGTTGATTTTTTGTATGAAGGAAGGAGGCTCTTGCTCGTTCACTTTTTTTAAGTATCTTTTCGGTGTATGGTAGTGGGTTCGGCGGAGATGTCGGTTGGGGTGGTGGCGATGGATGGGGCAATGGGGCTGGGGCAGGTTGCGGAGCAGGGGAAACAGACGATGAAATCTGTCTGGTAGAAGCGACATAGAACCCTGCTCCAGTAAGTGCGAGGATAATGACCAGCAATAAAATATATATAGAGCCTTTGTGCATCGGAGTTTTGATTCAAAATGCGATTTCGATTTCTGCGGAGGAGGTGGGATTCGAACCCACGTGCCCCTTACGGGACCAACCGATTTCGAGTCGGTGCCATTGTGACCGCTTTGGTACTCCTCCTTTTCTGCCGAAGTATAACGTATTTCTGAAATTTATTGAAATGTTTCTGATTTGATGTTCCAATTATCTCAAAATATCTATGTATTTCAGATTCACGCCGAAGAAAGATGGAATAAGGGGTCTTTTGTGTAGGGTGAAATCCAATTTTCTCTAAGTTGTGTTTGACAAATGATAGAAGCGGAAGAGAGCGGTTTGTAAAATTCAATCCGCCATTGAAATATGTTGTAGTCGCGTGTGTATGCCGGTCTACATAAAATGATCCGTCGGTATCAACAAGTCCTCGAATACAACATTTAATGTAGTCTGGATCATCTATTATCCATGCAGGAACTCTTACTTGTTGCCGCACCTTATTTCCTACCACAAGCCCCATGTGCACAAAAAATTCTACGAGATCCCTACGGGAAATTACAATGTTCCCGACACTTTCTTTTGCCCGTTTAATAACTCGACATTCCACAGTAAATAAACGTAAACACAATTGTTGTACGAAATAAAGATACTCGTGATCGTTTTGCCAGTTTAGAGTGATGGTAATTTGATATTTGGAAATCCCACCATCTCCCAAAAGTATCCCAACGAATTCTGCAAGTTCTGCGGAATATTTTGGAAATGAGACATTGTGACGTTGCAAGACCGATGTGTTACTCTTTTGAAATTTACCTTCGTGTTCCCACCAATGTCGCCATTTAGCTAGGCGAAGAGTCGGGTCGCCGCCAACTGTTTTATGTTTCCTGAATTGTGCAAGTCCTCCTTTTTTGCCTGCGAGATTATTTTGCCAATATTGTGGTTTTATTTGTGTGTCGTTAGGAAAAGGCAGACTACTTAGTTGGCATAACTTCAGGAGAGACCCTAGGTTAATGGAATGTTTTTCACGTTTCCAATCGCGAACCGTTCGTGTGGAAACATTAAGAAGCGAAGCAAGATCAGACGGTCTTTTATCTGTAATTCGTTCTACTTCTGAAAACAACTCACTCAACTTGCCTTGTGAAAAAATAACACGGCTATTAAAATCGTTAAACGAATCAAGCATACCTCCATTATGAAGTGTATATCGCGCAGAAACAAGGGTTTATTGAAATTTGTGTGTGTTTAGGTTAAAGTATGATTGTGTTTGGGCACATCCGGCCCTATCGTCTAACGGTTAGGACACGGGCTTTTCAAGCCCGGAATCGGGGTCCGATTCCCCGTGGGGTCATGTCATGAGATCTTAGTTTTCAGAAATGTAACTTTAGAAATGTTGCGATTTTTTGTGTTTTACGAAAAAATTGACGATATTACAGAAATGATGTATAATATTGCCGAAATTGAGTTCTTGCAAACTGGTTCGCAAGTTTCTATGTAAGCTTGGCGGATCATCATGAAAAACAGTGAAGGAGGTACATGATGGCAGAGCAGGAAGGCGGCCATACGGCGGTTCAGCATGTTTGGTTCGAGAAGAATTTTATTGCTGCCTCAGGAGTTTCGACGCTTGAGGAAGCAGCGCCACTGTGGGAATTTTCACATTTCGCTCGGACGGAAAATGGTACGCAGAAGTGCGATGTTTGTCCGACGAATATCACCTGGGTTGTTGTTCTTCATAATACGAAGAACGATATGTATCTGCGGATCGGCACGGTTTGTTATGATAAATTTCTCGTGTATCTCGAGACAAACAAAGTGTTGCCGTCCTCGCTGTCCGCGCGCAAAGAGAGATCTCGCGCTCTTCGATCATATGTTCTTGAGAAATTTGGTGAATATCCAAAAGGGAGAGGTTCGTTTTCGTCGGTCGTGGGGTGGTTCAAGACACAAAAAGATCTACCCGCAGAAGTTCTGCGTGGACTTGAATGCATTGTGCATCTTGGCCACACGCTTACTGAAGAAGATGGAGATCTATTTGTAAGCTATTACAAGCAGAACAGGCTCTTTGGTCTTCGAGAACTTCTGAATGATCGTGAGCGGCGATTTCTTGATGCGTTTCCGTATCCCAATCGCTTGCCACGACGTGTTAGAATCGATGACCTCCCAAAGTTGCGCAGAATCCTAACGAGTGGGAGAATCGTGCTTGCAAACCGTGAGGCACGTCGAAAAGAAGCGTTAAGGAAAGAACGCGAAGCAGCTGCCATTGCATGGCAGGATGAGCGAGATGTTCTCGCAGAAGGCGTTAGCATTGCGAGGAACACAGAGGTGTTGCAATTCGACAGCAATGCGGAGCTATATTTCACAGATCCAAATGCTCGCCGTTCGTATCGTTGTATTCTTTCGGGATGGGGGCGACGCAATCAAGACGTGTTGTTGCAGGATCTGAAGGCGACGATTGGAACATCGGCAAAGTTTATTGCGACGGACGTGAGTCGTCCGAATCTTCCTATGCTACCGACGCTGCGTATGGATGCAGCTGATATTGCAGCATGGTTGCAGCGTGCAGAAGCATATCGGAGAGAACGTCTCGCAGCTTTGTTTGCAGAAGCGATAGCACATGCGGAGCGTTTGGTCTCGGAACATCCTGAATTGTACGTGAAAGGATCGTTCAAGAAAGGTACTCATCCACGGAACTCCAAGAGTGAATGGCACCTGCGGATAGGAGCCGAGAAGTTTATTCTGCAAAATGGTGATACCTACCTCGAGAATTCCGGAGAGATTTACGTTCGTAGTATGAAAGTGATCGTGAAGGATCGGGTGTATGTGGTAGCTCGGCTTTACTTGGATTCAACAAGCGACAAGCTTACCTGGTTTTATAACTCATACTACACGGGTAAGCTCTATGGGCGCGGACCGACTGTGTTTAATATGCCGATTCGCCATACTCTTGAAGAAGGAGGAAGCATATAGGCTCAATATAATTTGTTAGCAAACAGGCTCTGACATTGTGTGTCAGAGCCTGTTTTTTCAAGTGCGTTCATACACGACGAGCGCAGTCCTTGATTTTAGAGCGGAGCGGAGATTGATGGGGGTTGAGGAACTGGCTTTTGAATTTTTTTTCCTTTGCATTCCATGAAAACAACAGTAACCAGTGCGATAAGTATCCACCCAATAGTTGGAATAAGTCGCCACCACGGCATAGGCTGCTTCATGACCAATCCTTCCTCTTATACCTTTTGTTCCTGCAAGCTTTGGCTCATTTGATCAAAATAATTTTCGTGAAGTATTATAACCTCAAATCTGCGGAATTGCTTGAGTGGCCGCACGACTGGTTCATAAGGCTTGATCGTCGCATTATCTCTATCAATTTTACAGAAAAGAAAACCGAGTTTTCGCGAGATCCCATAGGTAGGGCAGAAGTCCCATGGATATTCTATGTGCGGTTTTAGGATCATCGCAGCGACCTCGCTTTTCCAGAGCTGTGCCATATTTGTGCCGATGCTGCCGTTCATGACGTTATAGCCGTCAAAAAATCCGCCGCGCGTGGCTGGTCCTATGATATGTTGTACAAACTTTGAGTAATTGTAATGTGCATCAGTCAGCAATACATATCTTTTTTTGAGCGGTTTTGAAGTATCGACGAGCAATTTTTCAGGATGAGAGTGAGTGGTTGATTCGTCGAAGCGCCATACGTTGTCCGAACCTGGGCGATATCCATAGATCTCCTGCGACATGACATCGCCAACATAGGCTGCCAGAACCGATCCGGAACAGATGAGCGAGAGCATGGTACCGATGCCGTGCGACTGGCGTCGGGTAAATGCGCGCGTGCCGTCGAGAGGATCGACCGTGAAGTGGATGTTTAATTCATGCGTGCAGGGCTCCGATAGATTATTTTCTTCGGCGGCGATTCCAAACGTTGGAAAACATTCTTTGAGCAGTTGGATGTATATTGCTTGAGCTATGCTGTCGGCGTTTGTTTTAACGTCAGTCCATTTCCCGAAATGGTTTGCCTTGAGTTCTTCTTCGAAGTGAAATCTGTACCGGCGTATTGCAACCATGGCGCGTCTGACTGCTTCGCGCATAATGATACCAATTGAATCACCACAGAGGCTGCCATAAGAGAGCGTGGCCAGCATATTTTTTCCTTTTTTGAGAATGTGCGCTGTCTTTGGCAAACATATACCTGGCTTGATATGCTGTCAAATGCGAAAAATTGAGCTTTTTGCGAGCTATTTTTTTGTGAGGTAGATGTA
>OBEQ011221886.1_pt1 | contig 18278 bp, 17 predicted proteins | sample 1670901 | NCBI WGS metagenome assembly OBEQ01 (sample SAMEA104232315, study PRJEB22302) | groundwater metagenome | biome: forest; feature: aquifer; material: groundwater | place: USA | collected 2011-08-07 | depth 5.4 m
CGATTCCGGCACTTGACGGCGGCAGGTTTTTCTTTTTGGTAATTGAGGCGATAACCCGCCGCAGGGTTTATCCGGCCTTAGAAAAATGGACACATACCATTGGTTTTGCGTTTTTGATTGGGTTAATTATTCTAATTACATATAACGATATACTTAAGATAATCCGCTGATATGGGTACAATTGATGACTTTCAAAAATTAGATATTCGGGTTGGGAAAATAGTCGAAGTTGAGGATTTTCCGGAGGCGCGAAAGCCTTTATACAAAATCACGATTGATTTTGGTGAGGAGATTGGTACGAAACATTCTGCCGTCGGCGCAACGCACAACTATACGAAAGATCAATTAAAGGGGAAGTTGATGCTGGGAATTGTTAATATGCCGCCAAGACAGATTGGACCGTTTACTTCAGAGGTATTATCGCTTGGGGTTACCGACGAGGAAGGCCATTGTGTTTTAATTGAACCAGACAGGAAAGTTTTTCTGGGAGCAAAATTATTTTGAAATATCAGCAAAGCTTAAGTTTATATAATTGACTTAAGAATTATCTGAAGCTTTCTGATATTTTTCTGGATAAACTCGAAAAATGAGACAGTCACAACTTTTTCCTAAAACTCAAAAAACCGCGCCGAGTGGTGCCGAAGCGGTAAATCATAAGCTTTTGGTGCGTGGTGGTTTTATCGACCAGTTAATGTCGGGTTCGTTTAGCCTTTTGCCGCTGGGGCTTCGCGTTGCCAAAAAGATCGAGCAGATTATAAGGGAAGAAATGAACAAGACCGGAGCGCAAGAGCTGGCTCTGCCGCTTCTTCACCCCAAGGAAATCTGGAACGAAACTGGCAGATGGGATAAGGCCCGCGACATTATGTATCAGTTTAAAAAAGATGAGAAGGAATTTGCGCTGTCGTTTACCCATGAAGAGATACTTCTGGATTTGGCCAGAAAGCATATTTCTACGTACCGTGATTTTCCGGTAAAACTTTATCAGTTTTCGACTAAGTTTAGAGCTGAACTGCGGGCCAAATCGGGGATTTTGCGCGGCCGGGAATTTATTATGAAAGATTTATACAGTCTGCACACATCAAAAGAGGATTTGGATGAATATTACTTTAAGGTTGCCGATGCCTATATGGAGACTTTCAAGAGGATGGAGCTTGAGGTGATTATGACCGAAGCGGCTGGTGGGGTGTTTACAGAAGAGCATACTCACGAGTTTCAACTGCTTGCTGAAAGCGGAGAAGACGAGATTATCTATTGCCCTGGAGGAGATTACAGCGCCAATGTGGAGATAGCGACGGTAAAAGAAGGAAAGCAGTGCGATTTGGGGCACGGACCACTGAAACGGGCAAAAGGCATAGAGGTTGGTAATATTTTCCGATTTGGGACAACTTACAGCGAGAAAATGAATGTTAGTTACACGGATGCTGCTGGGAAAAAGCAGTTTGCGTATTTGGGGAGTTACGGGATCGGGATTACGCGGTTGATTGGGGCAATTGTTGAGGTTTCTAATGATAATCGTGGGATCATTTGGCCCGCGTCTGTTAGCCCTTTTGACGCGCACTTAGTTTCGCTTGATGATCAGGGAGAGAAGACCTACAAAGAACTGAAAGATGCCGGAGTTGATGTTTTATGGGATGACCGTGAGGATGTTGCGGCCGGGGAAAAGTTTGCCGACGCGGATTTAATTGGAATTCCTATTCGTTTAGTCGTCTCCAAAAAAGTAGGAGCGGGAAAAGTGGAATGGAAGACAAGGGACAAAGATGAAGTTAAAATTATCGCTCTGCAAGAAGCTCCTAAGAGGCTAGGCGTCTAGAATTTGTTCTCCTTGTTTCTCGACGAAGTGCTATGGACATGTGAAGTGGAGGGACTCTACGAATTCGTGCCAGTAACGCCTTTTGGCTTGGGGTGAGCATTTGTTCCGGTGTGAGTGAGTTTATTTCCACATGGACATACGGTTCTGCTGAAGGTACCGGTGGGGTAACAGTTTCTGGGAACAATGGGGTGATAACTGCGGGCGATTGGTAAAGTATTTGTGGTTCTGAGGTTGGCTTTCCTGCCGGAGCCTCAGTAATAACCTTGCTGGTCGGAGCAATAACCTCGCGGGGGCGACGTCTTTTCATATCATTCTGCATCTCGTCAAGAGTCCTTTGGGAAACATGGTGTCTTCTGTTAGTTCTTGGCACAAGAAAGATCTCACTCCTGCTATAGGTTCTGCGTCTGTGTTGGGAAGTTTTACTTCTAATTACTGTGCCGTCTGCTGTAACGAATTCTGCTACCATAAAAAATTGCCAACTGGTTTTTTCACGGTCTGGCAATACCAATAAAAGTGTAATCCCATTTATTATTTAATGTCAATAGTTTAAAAAAATGGCCAAAAGGGCGGGTTTTTGGTAAAATTTCCTTTTGCTATGCAATACAGCGTAAATAAATTAGAAAAAGGCAAAGTCGAGGTCAAAGTCGACGTGCCCAAGGCCGGATTTGGGGAAGCTTATAAGGAAACGGTTGGGGCTTTTGCCAAAAACACAAAGATTGCCGGTTTTCGGCCCGGAATGGCGCCGGAGGACATGGTGGTGGGGCATGTTGGTGCTAATAAGGTTCTTAACGAAACGGCCAGTTTTTTAATCTCCAAACATCTTTCCGATATTTTTAAAAAAGAAGATTTAATTCCTTTGGATTCGCCAAAGATTGCCGTGGATACACTGGCCGCGGCATCGCCTTTTTCGTTTACAGCCAGTTTTACCCTTCATCCGCAGATTAAAGTCGGGAATTGGAAAGCGATCAAAGCTAAAAAGATAGCGGCCAAGGAAGTGACCGAAAAAGATATCGAGGAATCGATTAAAAACATTTATGAAGCGTGGAAGAAGCAAAAAAGTCAAAGTGGGGAGTCAAAGTCAGAAGAAAATCCGCCAGCCGGCGGAGAGAATGTGATTTATGACGCCAAAGGAAACGCGATCCCGGTTAAACAGGGGAAGAACAAGGTTACGGTTACCAATATTGATGATGAGTTTGCCAAGGCGATTGGGGCAAAGGATTTAGCCCATCTTCACGAAATAATTAAAAAAGATCTGGAGATGCTGGTAGCTGACCAGGTTGAGGTACAATTGGAGCAGGAGATTTTTGAGCAGATTTTGAAATTGGGGGAAATTGAAGTGCCGGAGATTCTGGTGGAGGATGAACTGAACCGAATTTTGATTCGCATGAACAGCGAACTTGAAAAGCAGGGGAAGACGCTGGAATCGTATCTGGCTAGCGAAAAGACGACCATTGATGCTTTGAAAGATAAATGGCGGGAGCAGGCGGCTAAAAACGTCAAGATTTCTTTGGTTATGGATACAATCGGCAGGGAAGAGAAAGTGCAAGTGACCAAAGAAGAGCTGGACGCGGCGCTTGCCGGAGTGAATCAGACAAATTTATCTGCTGACCAAAAACGGGATTTAGAAAACTACCTCGTCACTTCTATTTTCCAAGCCAAAACGCTGGATTTGGTTAAAAAGACCGTAACCGCCTAAAAATTCGCCATTTGTTTGATAGTTTTTGAAGGCTAGTGTCATAATGGAGTTATGGCAGAATTAGAGGAACAACCGGCTTCAGCAGATTTGGGTGGAGACCCGAGGAGGGTTTTTAGGCGAGAGCTGAAACCGGCTTTAGAGACGATTAAAGGTGTTAGCCACGCCGAAAGGGTTTTGAGCGAATATAAAAACAGCTTGAATGCGGCACTTTCCGATCCGGATCTGGGTGAAATAGAAGAAGCGGCAAGATTGGTTCTTGATTTTGGCGGAGACTTTCCAGCCCCAGCGGGAAGAATTGCCGTATTTAAAGAGGCTTACCCCGATGAAGACCCAAAATCACACGTTAGCGAAAATGCCCGAAAAGTTTTTGGGTGGTTTGCGCATCGACATGGAAATGCTGTGTCACTTTTAGCTGAAAGTATTCCCCAAGACGAAGAGTTACAAGAAGCTTTGAGGGAACTTATCGGCCGAAATCTTTCGAGCTGGATAGGAGTTGCCAAAGGATATGCGGGGCCATTTTTGAAAGCCGATTTACATGAGAGGGAACTGGCTGACGCAGAAGATTTTCTGATTCAAAATTCACCAGACTTGATCAGTTTAAAAAGAAGAGCGGCAATAGAAGTTCCGTTAAGTTCGGTTTTGGTCGATGAGCAAGTGGATGCCGCTACTCTTAGACTTGATGAGGGGGTTTTGGCTTTTGAGAGTCGGGATTTTATTTCGCGAAACGCAAAAGGGGCGAGAGCAGGTAGGAGAATTTACGATACACCATTTTATGAAGATGTTCTTGAAGATCTTCATTTTCGGGAGAGGAAGGAAAACGGAATCGGTGGCGTGATTGTATATGGCCCTCCGGGAACAGGGAAAACGGAATTGCTGCAGGAGAAAAACAGACGGGAAGGTTACAAAACAAGGGTTGTAAACATACATCAATATACAAGCTTTGCCGAATTGATCGGGGATAGAGCTGTTCAAGTTGGGATTGACCAGAGCGCCCCCCTGGCGGGGAAACTTAAAGATCTTATTGAAATTTTCGGTCAGGAGTTTCCGGAAGATTTTGCGATGGCAATGGAAGCTATGTTTTCTAAAATCAAAACTGAAGGACAAACCTTGAGAGATTTTTTAGGGACTATTCTTTCTAGTGATATGCAGCCCGTTTTACAAAAGGATAATTTTTCTTCTGAAGACTGGGTGAAGATAAAAGCCGATTTTTTAGTCAATCAAAAAGCCAGAATGCTGCGCACTGCACTTTCAAAGGATATGCAGGAAGGTGTTGAAGATTTTGTAAAAGGAGAAATTCTTCTGGCGATTCAAAACGGGCAAAGGCCAGTTTTAGACGAGCTGGATAAAGCGGGTGCAGGTTCACTTGGGGGTTTGCTGACTCTTCTTGCCCAGCATCCGGGAAGTACTTTCGAATTTGGTAATTCGTCGGTGCAGATTCCTGCCTGGTTTAGAGTCGACGCGACAAGCAATAAAACAGACCTTGACGATCGGTTCTTAACTGATCGCTTTTCCGGGATGAATGTAGGGATTCCACCGATAAAAGACCAGCTTATGATTGCCGCTGTTAGGTTAAGCGATACCGAAGGCAATGTTTTGCTTAGTTCCGCCGAGCAGAGCCAGCTGGCCGCCTATTTTATTTACATAGTACCAGAGGTGAATCTGGTAATGGCAGCTAACGGTCTTCCGCCACTTTCAAATAGAAGCATCCAAGAGATAACCAGTTATCTTGTCGATTTTGGCAATATGGAGAGGACTAACGTTTCGGTCGGGGAAGCAGTACGAATGCTTCTGACTAAAAATAAGATGTGGGCGGCAGACGAGAAAGTTGTAGGCGAAATGAATCAGGTGCTTGAGAGATTTGAGCCGATGATTTACGAAGAGCCATTTAACGTCGTTGATAGGGAAACACAGCGATACCGGCGCGGAACAGTGAGGAAAATAGGATATGAGGAAATGAAAAGAATAAGAGACGAAGCCGTTAGAAGAATAGTGGAGAATCCTTTAGGTAAAGCAATAAACGGGTTGGGGGAGCAAATCGATCCAAAGTCCAGATCGACAATAAGAAGAATTGAGCTCACAGCGGATCAACAAAGAAGAATTAGGCAGTTTTTGGGTCGAGAGGCACCAAAAAATGCTGCGGATACGCTGAATTTACCAACAGGTTTTATACTGCATGAAACGCCTGCCGTCGGCCAGGAAAGGGCAAAAATTGCGCTTGACGTTTTACCGGAAGACGGCGATATGCAAACTTTTATAACTGACGATATTGAAGAGGGGGGGAGGATTTTATCCTCGACCCCGGACGGCAAAGTCACCGTAATTGCGGTACCAGCAGGAGAGCAGGAAAAAATTGAGGCCCTTAATTTATTCGGAAGAAATCCCCAAGCAAATATAAATGCCGGTGCTACTTTACCTCAGGGGGCTGAAGCACAGATTGAGCCTTCCGGTAAAATAGTTGCTGTTTTGGCGGACGAAGTGCTAAGAGTGGGGAAAAATCGAAGGCTGGAAAATGTAAAAAGTTTTGCTTTTTCCGGTGATGGCAAAGCCGTACTTGTTGAGAGAACTGACGGGACAAGCAGTCTTTACGATTCCGCGACTCTTAGAACTCACGGCAATTTGAGTTTGATAGGTTCCGGCTGGAAGTTTGCAGGAGGCAGCATTTTGGTTCAGCAAAGCGTGGACGGGTCAATCAGACAACAGGCTTTTTACATCTCCTAAAAATGGAAAAGGGAGACTTAACCGGTCCAATTTTAAAACAAGACGGCGCGCTCATCGCCAGAAAGAGTGAGGCACCGGTTGATAGAGAATTTAACCTACAGTTTCAAGACGAATTTGGGCGTTTAATCCTTTTAAAAACCGCGCATATTCCACCAACTACGGGTACCCAGACAAGGCAGTATGAAGGCTCGGTAGGTTATTTACCATCGCCGGCCAAAAGGGTAGTGGTGCGTGATATTCTTTCGGGAAGGCCGGTAACGCCGCTTAGAGTTTACGAAGAAGTTGAAACAGGAGAGCCTGAAAGGCAGGTAGAGACTGCGACTGTCCATTTGATAGTTTCCGTTGATCCTATTACAGTTGCAGACAGTGCTGAAATTGAAGCCGCGACAAATACGATCGCTGCTGTTTATGGTTTGCCTAAAAATAACGCCGTGCTGACTACGGATGACAAAGAGGTAGAGCCTGTGAGGATCAATAAAGTTAAAGTGGTTTTGCATCTTGTTAGGAGAAATATTTTAGGAGATTACTCTTTAGAAAACATGCCAATTGGTACACATGCACAATTAGAGGCAGCTTTTGCTGCTTATCGAAAAAGCCTTGAAGACTCTCTTAAGTATTTTCCGGGTACCAAGCCCGACAAAAACTTTGTCGCCAACGCGGTTATTTGCGCTGGGCTGGCCAGGGATATGGGATCTGAACAGGGACCAAATTCTATTTCTTTGCCGGTTGTCGTAAACCCAAAATCGTATTCGGCGCAAACAGCGGGATACGATTCTGAGGTTTCGGTGACTGATTTATTTGCCCGTTTGGACCCTTTTGTTTTGGTGTCTTCGTTGAGGAAACCGGAGCTTGGCGAATTTGTTCCTCTTGATCAGCAGTACAATTTTGGAAGAGTTTATCAAAAAATGTAACTTATGGAAATCAGAGCTGAAGGATTGGAAAAAACGAGTGTACAAACCGACACCGGCGGGCCCAAACAGCTTGTTGACGCTTTCGGGCAAAATTTAAAAAGAGGATTTTCGACTCATGAAGAAGAACTCGCCGCTTACGGGCGAATGATCTATGGCCTGGCGGGATATTTTGGTCAAGACGGTCTTGCTGATTCGCCCCAAGCCAAAGATTTTGTGAACCGGTTTTTTTATCATCACCGCGAAAGCGCATCGGTCCCAATAGAATTTTTCGAAGAGACGCGGAAGCGTTTAAGAAATGAAGTTTTGAATCCCGCCGGAGTGAGGGCGCTTGGCAGACAGTGGGGGAATGAACTGGCGCTAATCCGCGACCTGACTCAAGGAGAACTGGCGCGTGTTACGCAAAGCTTAAATGCCGAAAGGCAGGATAGGGCAAAACTGGAACAATTAGCAAGCGGCGCCGGGGAGGGCGAAAAGGACGGTTTTGATATTCCTGTTCAGGATAAGCAAGCAAGGATGGACCAGATGCAAAGGGAGGCAGTTGATTACCTTTCGCAGGAACCCGAACTAAAAGCAGATGTTGAAGAAAGGGATAGATTTGTTTTGGTAACTGACGGTTTGTTGAGTGAAGGAGCGCCAGACCCGGAAGATTTAAGAGGAAGGTTAGCGGAATTTGAAAGTTTTCTGGCCAAGCAAGACGGCGGTTCATATGCCGATGAGCTTTATTTGCGGGCTTTGGCAGGCCAAAGCGACCGCGTAGAGAGGACACTGACCCAGTTAAAAGAAGAGGCAGGCGACCAGAAATTCATTTGGAGACGATGGGTAGAAAAAGGTTATGTCCCGGTCGGTCTTATCGATTCATTTGAGGACGTTATTAATTTGGTGGAGGTGAGGGACTGCGCCGAGCTTTTGAAAGATGCTCCAGGGGCAACAAAGGCAAAGTATCTTTTGCCATTTGTAAAAAAAGGAGTAAGCCCGGGTTTACTTTTGGAAATTGCCGAGGCCAAATATGAATTTCCTCCTGATTTTGTGGCAAAACAGATTGATGCTCTGGTCCATTTTTACGATGAGTACGAAAAATATGAAAAGCAAAAAGTGCCATGGTCCACAAGAAGAAAACTGGCAGCCGTTGTCCTTGCCGGCATGATTATCGCTTCGCCTATGATCTTAAAAGAGTTTACGCCACCATCCTTGCAGGTACCCCAAACTGTTGCCGAGCTTTTGCAGCAAATACCCGGCCAAGATCTAACCGATTTAGGTCAATCTGTTGAACAAAGTGACAATAATTTAGGGCAGTCATCGGGGAAAAATGGCGAAGGTAATAGTTTGTTGACGGATTCTGATTCTTTTCGGCCAGATAATACTTCTATTGAAGATTTTGAAAAAGCTAAAAAGCAAACGGTTTGGCGGTTAACTGAGTTAAGTCAGCCGGATAAGCGCTCTGGTTACTACAGAGGTCAGACAGCATCCTTTTTTAATCCCCAAAAAAAAGAGTGGATTGGTTCAAAGAATACCCAAAAGAGTCAATCGGTCTTTGCTAAGAATGGTGATGTGAGGCTGATTGGTAATTATTTCAAAATAAGAGGTGATCAAATGCTTGTGTCTATACCTGTCAAAGACGGTTTTGCGCCAGTGGATCATTCTGCTCATCTTGTAAGTTATCTGGGAAACTATAATATTGCATTTAGACAGGACGTAAACGGGAGTTACTATCTATTATTAACTGGTCTTGATATTGGGCAACAAGTCAGAATCGAATTTGATATTGGCAAAGCCGATTATGTGAAATCGGCACCTGGTTCAAGCGAACTTCAGAATATGCAGACGCAATTAATTGGCATTGATAGGCTTCCGCTCGATGCCAGAAAGCTAATAGAGGATTTAAATGCCCGTCATAATTTAACACTAGGCCAGAAAGCGAAAGTTTTGGAAAAATATGTGCAGACCAACTTTTTATATTCACTTAACCCGAAATGGTCTGATTATTACCATGATACAACCGACGGCCAGGAGTTTTTCCGAAGGATTCTGGATGTTAAAAAAGCCGATTGCGATGTTGCCAACAGCGCACTGGTTGCACTTCTTCGAGGTGCAGGTATACCTTCGAGAATGGTGTATGGATATGCCCATGCAGGGGTTTTGAGCGGTCAAAAAGATGAATTAAAGGCTGTTGAGGGTCATGGTTGGGCTGAAGCTTATATTGACGGGAAATGGGTTACTTTGGACGGTACTCCTTCTAGGCCGGAAGATAAAAAAACGGCGGACGCGATAAAAGATATTCACTCCGGCGTTTCGGCACCGAGTTCTGGTAATTCAGGGTCCAAATCAGGAGGAAGTTCTGGGGATTTTCTTACGACTGGAGATTTGGAATCGTTGAAAAATTGGGTCATTCATAGTGAGGCGGCGAGATATTTACTTTTGGCCGAAGCCGTTAATCTTTTGGTGGGGGTAGCAACAAGGCCGGCTTTTAGAAAGAGGAACCAAAAGCTGGCGGATGAACTTAGCAAAGAGGTTCGGGATCGCGCGAACAGCTATTTCGGCCCCGATTTTAAGAATTTAACCGGGCACGTTTACGACTTACAAATGCGCAGAATTGGAGATTATACAACAGAAGGATCCGGCACAAATCCTTTTTTGGTAATTCCGCCTTTTGGAATGATCAGGGCGGCAAGTGATACTGGAAAATACGAAGCACTCCAGAAATTTCCTTACAGCAAGGAAAATGATTTGCCCCAAGTGGAACAGGCTGCAGAGCCGAACATGTACGATTTTCTGACAAAAGTATTGGGTTATGACGAGGCAGATGTTCAAAGAGATCTTTTTATGGCTTCTTACAGAGAAACGGTTAATCGGATTGACGATGCTATAGGTGGCAGGATCAGGCTAATGTTGTATGGTGACAGCAGTGCGTCAGATTATGACGCGAGTTTCCGGGAGAGGTTTTACCGCCGCATGACGTGGGAGCTTGAAAAATTAGATAAGCAGGTAGCTAAAAATGAGCTGGAAGATTTGGAAGCCTCGAAGCCGGAAATTATTGACCGTTTTTGGGCACAATACAATTCTTCCAGGAAAAGATTCATAAGAAGAGCGAGAGTGGCTGATAAGTTGGTCGGTAAGTTGGTGGCGAGGCATGCTTATTCCATTCCCCTGGGGCTGGCATTGTCAAAAGAAAATTTTGCCCGGGTAATGGGGGACGTTTTAGCTTATAAGGCTGTCGAGTGGCAGGCAGGGCGGGAATTTGATGCGGCCTTAAAAAGTTTAACTTAGAATTTGCCAAAATTTTGGATTTGATAACAGACTATCTACGGGGTAGTCGTATCGGGAAACTGGATTTGATCCCAGTCTCTTTGAAGTTGTGTCGCCAAGTCGGGATTTTTGATCATTGCCGCGATTACTTTTGTCAGAGTATCGGTCAGAGCATAGCTAAATTCTGCGCTTTGGTCAACCCCGCTTGCGTGGTCCCTTTCGTGCAAGATAGTTGAAAGAGCTTTCGGAAAATCTCCATGGACTATTTCTTGTGCCAACCAAATGAGTCCTGGTTGATGCTGTCCATGGAATATACTCTTTTCATTTTCTTTGCTATACAGCCAGACGTCGTCTTCCAAATCTTCTCCTAGTAGATCTTTTATGCCCTTTCTTAAAATATTTACTCTTTGTGACTCTTGCTCTGTGGGCTCTATTTTAAGATGTTCTTGCAGTTTTTTGAATCTATCGGCAACTGTTTCCATGCCTATATCAGCTAATTTATAGTGGCATAATGTATAACCTGCCTCTTGCATGGCTTTTACTAAAAATTCGGGGGTAAACAAGCTACTGGCTACATACTCCGGAGGAAATTCTATGGTTTCTCCCTTTCTGTCTCTGTATTGTTTGCAAAGTTCCTTTAATAAATCTTCGCCGGTTCCAGAGGATTCTGTTTTATACCAGAAATCCGGATTATTTGTTATGACCGTTTTTATTTCATCTGTTTCCATTGCAGCAACTATTGGAGGTATAGCTTTTTTCTCAACTTCGTAGGGGGGAATATCGCCCCTGTCGCGATCCGGCTCAAACGTTTTTTGTCCTGTCCACAAAGTGACATCGGGAACATTATTCCATTCCAGTTTTTTGTCATATGTCTGAAGATGGCGGCGCTGCCCGGCTTCATACAAATTTCCGCCACTGCCTACGTGAAGAGAAAAACCGCCGGCCACATTATTAACAGTAGGACTTTTGAAATCCGGGTTATCCTTATGATAAAAAAGATCTTTGGCTTCGAGAAAATCCTGCGCCGTGTTTGCATTGGGAAATTCTGCCTGAAAGTAGCTGCCGCTGTGCTTGGCTGACTCGACACGGGTAAAAAGACCGCGTACCGGTTGAGGATATTGCGCAACTCGTACAGAATCGAGATAAAAAGTAACTTTCACATTGCCAGTTCCATATATAACTTCCTTTGCGCCCAGATCGCGCAAGGCAACTAATGCTGCTATTTTAGCTCCTTCGCCGAATCCACCAGCTGCTTTAACATCATCGGCTTTTGTAGTTCCCCCTGTATGAAGAAGATAACGATAATCGTATTCTGAGGGGCCGGCTATTGTTACTTGTGAGCCACCACCCGCAAGCGGAGTAGCTGAAGCTGTTACTTGATCAAGGGAGTATCCGTTGGCATCAAAGAAATTCTGCCAGGTATCTCTTGCAACTTTTTGGGTATTCCAGGAAACTCCGTAAGTGTCAAGGACATGCAGGTATTCGGTAAATGGAAGCTTGCGGGGTTTTTCGGTAGCAGGTCCCCTTCCTAAAAAGGGGAATCTTCTTTTCTGTCGAGGTTCTGGCGGAGGATTTGGTTCCATGATTCAAGTTTAGCACAGCATTACCTTGAATCTAATCGTTTGTGGTGCCATTTCTTGGGTGGGATTGCCAAAAATTGGAGGAAAAGATAGAATTAGATTCTGGAGAAGCCAGAATGACGATTAAATTAGGAAGGAAGTGTATTTTCTTTTTTTGAGATGACTAATGTCGAAACTCATCGTTACTCATTCATCGCCGGATCTTGACGGGATCCCGGCTATTTGGCTGCTTAGAAAATTTCATCCCGATTTTAAAAACGCGCGAGTAGCGTTTACTCCGGCCGGCACAACCTACAATAATCAGGCTGTTGACTCTGACCCGGATATTGTTCATGTGGATACGGGTCTTGGGAAGTTTGACCACCACCAGACGAACGATTTTACCTGCGGGGCGCAACTGGTTTATGAATATCTGGTAAAAGAAGGCTATGTTTCTAAAGAAGATAAAGCTTTGGAAAGAATGGTTACGGTGCTAACGGAAATTGACCATGCGTGGGATGCTTACAAATGGGCGGAACCAGCCAGTGACCGCTGGGAATTTAGTTTGCACAATGTGTTGCTCGGTTGGAAAATGATGTATCCGAGACAGGATGATAAATATGTAGAACTGACAATACAGGGGCTGGAAGCCGTCTATTTAGTAATGCAGCAAAAGGTGAAGGCCGAGGAAGAAGTAGAAAAAGGCGAAAAGTTCAAAACCAGATGGGGAGAAGGCGTGGCGATTTATACGCCTAACGATTCTGTACTGGACGCGGCGATAAAGGCTGGGTATGCGCTGGTTGTGAGAAAAGATCCGGGCAAAGGCTACGTTAGGGTTACGGGTTCAAATAACCACGATGTGGATTTGACGCGCGCCTATGAGGCTTTTGTTAAAGCAGACCCCGAAGCGACATGGTTTTTGCACGTCTCGAAAAAACTTTTAAGAAATGGATCTACCCGAAACCCGACCATGAAGCCGACAAAGCTCGAGCTGGCGGAGGTTGTCAAGATCTTGGAGAAAGCATAGATAGTATTACGTAGTATGTAGTAAGTATTATGTATGATCAAAAAGATAAAATTTTTAGCGAAAGAAGCACAGCTGCGAGTAGAATATAAAATGTCAAAGGACTGTATTTTTTGTAAAATAGTTGAAGGGCAGATAAAAAGCTCGCCGGTAGCGGAAACGAGTTTGGTCTTGGCGGTTAACGACATTAATCCGATTGCCGAGATCCATATTGTGATTTTTCCAAAGCGGCACATTGATTCGGTACTGACTATCAAAAAAGGCGACGGTGAAGTTTTGGAAGATATGTTTGGCACAGCCCAGAAATTGGTCTCTGATAAAAAACTCGAGGCTTTTCGACTGGCTTTTAATGGCGGGAAGTATCAACACGTGCCGCATTTGCATATGCACTTGGTTAGTGGGAGTACAATAAGGTGGAGCAAACTTTAAGAGAGCTTGCTGTTCTCGAAGACTCGAACAATAAAAAAAAGAAAATGATTGAAGGGATGGTGAATTTATAACGTGGCAACAAAAGTAGTAGCCCAACCTGGCGAATCTGTAGATTCTTTAATTCGTAAATTTAACAAGAAAGTTCAGAACGAAGGAATCTTGCAGGAAATTAAAAAGAGGGAGCATTATCTGAAACCTTCTTTAAAAAGGCAGCAAAAAATCCAAATGGCTAGGAAAAAATATATAAGGAGTAAGTTTTAATGCCGATACTCCTTGCGCAGGTGAATCAGGAACTAACAGAAGCTCAAAAGCAAAAAGACGAGCTGAAAGTTTCGGCGCTTAGGTTTTTAATCGCGGGACTTCACAATGCCAAAATTGCCAAGGGCGATGAGCTTACGGACGATGAGGTGCTTGTCGAGATTGGTAAAGAGGCCAAAAGGCACAAGGAATCAATTGAAGCTTTTGAAAAGGGCAATCGAGATGATTTAGTTCAAAAAGAAAAAGCCGAGCTTGAGATTTTACAAAAATATTTACCCCAACCGCTAACTGACGAAGAAATGGAAACAATGGTCGAAGAAGCAATTGCGGCAGTTTCTGCTACGTCGGCTGCCGATTTTGGAAAAGTGATGTCGACGGTTCTTTCTAGTGCCAGAACACGCGCCGATGGGGCAAAAGTAGCGGAAATTGTTAAGCGAAAGTTGGGGGCGCAGTAGTCTCTCCCGTGTTACTTCTGGTAGAATCAGTTCCTGATGGTCAAAGTGCTTATCTCCACTGATCCTAGATACCCGGTTAATCGCAAAGTTTTAAGACGCGCGGTTTTGGGGGTTTTTGAAAAAGAAAAGATATTAGATATCCAAGCCGAGGTTTCTGTTTCGGTTGTCGGGAAGCGTAAAATGAAAGCCTTGACGAGCAAATATTTGAAAGACGGAAGAGACCATGAAGTACTTTCTTTTCCAATTGAGGAAGTCGCTGGTTTTATAAATGCTCCGGACGATGTGCTGCGGCTTGGAGACGTGGTGTTGTGTTGGCCCGAAGTTCTGCTTTGCGCGGCGAGAGATAACATCATGGTAGACGAAGAAGTTGCCCTACTAACTGCGCATGGGGTAGAACATTTGTTGGGAAAACACCATGAGGAAGTTGATAGTAGGTAGTTTGTGGTTGGTAGACTATGAACTATGAACAAATAACAATTAACTAATGCCAGTTTTTTACAGAAAATACAGACCACAAAAACTTGCTGATTTAGTTGGCCAGGACCACGTAAAAGAGACGCTTTTGGCGCAACTTGCCAGCGGCAAAATAAGCCACGGATATTTATTTGCCGGGCCGCGCGGCAGCGGCAAAACCTCAACAGCTAGAATTTTGGCAAAAGCCTTAAACTGCAAAGTGTATAGTTCAGAGTCGGTAGTTGGTAGTAAGCGCAAAACTATGGACAATGAACAATCTATCAACCACTTTGGGGAACCGTGCAACAAGTGTCATGCGTGCGTTTCGATTACGGATGGTTCGTATTTAGATTTAATCGAAATAGATGCCGCTTCTAATCGCGGAATCGATGAGATTCGGGATCTTCGGGAAAAAATTAAACTTTCGCCGGTTGCCGGAAAATTTAAAGTTTACATAGTAGACGAAGTTCACATGCTGACAACAGAAGCTTTCAATGCGCTTTTAAAAACATTGGAAGAGCCACCGGCGCATGCCGTTTTTATTCTGTGTACGACAGCACCGGAAAAAATACCGGCAACTATTCTTTCTCGGCTTTCAAGATTCAATTTTAAAGTGGCAAGTGATAAGGATTTAGCGGAAGTTATCGAGAAGATTGCCAAAAAAGAGGACGTTAAAATCGATAAAGAGGCGGTTAGCGCAATCGCCAAGGCTGCCGATGGTGCCTACCGCGACGCGCTTTCGATTTTAGATCAATTGGCCGCTTCCAAAAAAACAATTGGTGCCGAGGATGTGCGCGCGGCGTTTAAATTGACCGGCGAAGGGCAGCTTTTGGACTTTTTACAAAAAGTTTTTTTGGGAGATTTAAAAGCGGCGGTAGAGGTGACTTCGGAGGTTGCCGAAACGCACGATGTTGCCAATTTTACTGGCGACGCGATACTTCTTTTGAAACAGCTTTTATTTATTAAAATCGGAGTTGAGGTGCAGCCCGGATACAATTTAAAAACATTGGAGAGTTTGGCAGGTAGCGCAAGCTATTCACAAATCCAGAACTTGATGAAACTTTTGATGATTGCCGAATCGGAAATGAAACTTTATCCAAGCGGTGAAATTGCTTTGATTTTGGCGGTTTGTAAATTCATGCCAGAACCGATTGGGGATGTGGGTCCTGTCGGGAACCCTTCCTCTCTCGCCGCCCACAAAGAGGGAGACACTTTGGGCGCTCGACGGGGGTCCCCCGCGCCCGTCACCCGCAACACTTCTGCCACCCCTAGCACTGTGAACTCGACACCCGTAAAAGAAAAGAAGCTTTCTAAAGGGGCGGCGAAGGATTTGGCGGAAGTTGAAGCAAAGTGGGGGGAATTTTTGGCAAAAGTTCGGCCAATTAACGCGCATGTGGTGGCACTTCTTAGGTCGGCTAGACCGGTCAACTTTGATGGTGCTAATCTGGTACTAGAGGTCTTTTTCAAGTTCCATAAAGAGAAACTTGAAGAGCGCAAAATTATAGATATGCTGTGCGGGGTTTTGGGAGAAGTTTTAGAAGGGCCGATTTTTTTAAGTTTCGTTTTGGCAAATCGGGAATCTAAGCCGACAAAAACGGTAACGGTTTCAGACGTTACCGAAATAGCAGATGATGAGCTTTCTAAAATGGCTGCCGAGATATTTTCGAAATGATGACCCGAATTTATCCGAATTTTTTCTCCGAATTTATCCAAAAGAGTTGGATTTTAGCCTTGTTTTTTTTGGTACCTCTTCTTTTAACCGGGTGCATTCCAACGCTGGGCCCCAGCAATTCGGTCGGGACAGACGAGTATTTGAAGGGGAGTGCTGTTTCCAATTTTCCAACGATTCCTCTTTACAAAGGCGCCAAGATTGTGGAATCTTACGGTTTTGGCGGAAATTTCGGGATGAACGCCGTTTCTGGAGACAGTACCGATAAAATTGCGAAATTCTATAATGATTCTTTGCCGGGGCTTGGCTGGAGCGTAAACGTGACCCAAAAATCGGCGGTAAATTACGTGTTTTTTGTAAAGAACCAAAGCCAGCAAGGATCTGTTATTATTAACCCGGCGTCGGATCCTAAAATGAGTGCGATCACAATTTCCGTTTGGCCAAGATAAAATGAATAAGCGGGGAAAAACCAGAAAAACGGTTAAGCCTGTTGGCATTGGGATTTGGGGGGTTCTTTCCAAAATTGATTTTAGAATTGTTTGGTATTCTTCGCTTTTATGGCTGGTGTCGACTTTGATTGGCGGTTTGGTGGTATTGCCGTGGTTTTACATTTTTTTGGCGGTTTTTGTTTTTATTATGACGGTCATTACTTTCTCTAAAATTAGGGTGCCTAAAAGTTTATATCGCAGACGACAGGATAAAAATTTAATAAAGGGTTTATGGATTGGGCTATTTTGGTCCGCGGCGATATTGGTATTGGATTTTTCGGAATTTAATGGTTTCAGCGTTTCTACGTGGCGAGTTTATTTTTCGGATTCCCGCAGTTGGTTTAAATATCCGCTCTTTATTTTAATACCGATTATTTATGCGCTAATTTTGGAAAATGCTAAGGGGGAAAATTTTTCCAAAACGACTTTTTTGGGATATAAGATTTTTCCAGAATAATGGAATTTGTGTTAATCTAAGAGTTATTATGCGTGATCTTTCTAGATCTTTTAACCAAAAAAACAATATTGGAAATAGACGAATTATAAGGATTTTGGCCTTTGGGGTTGTTGTTTTTGCGGTGATATTAATAGTCAAAAATTTTTTGGAAGATAGCGGCGGTATTGGCGGCCCGGTAACTTTAAAAGATGCGCCGTTTGGCCTTTTGCCAGTTAACGTGCCCAATACAAATATTTCGGGGGCCGGTGTTAATTTGACGAGCGAAAAAACTACACTCAAGGACGTAAAATATGGCGGGGACGCAACTGCGACGGCGACACGTTCGTATGGCGGGGGTATTTATAGGTTAGAGATTAACGCAACCATGCCGGATCCAAAAAATGTTGTTTACCAGGTGTGGCTGATTGGTTCTGCCGGCGCGGTTCCAATTGACATTATGAAAGGATCCAAGACTAGTTGGTCTTTGAGTTTGGCGGACACTGATAAATTTTCAAATTATCGCGGAATTTTGATCACTCTCCAAAGAGATAAAACTACTGGCATTCCGGAAGAGCATGTAATGGAGGGAACGTTTTAGGATAAATGGTGAATGGTAAATGGTAAATAGAAGCTCCAAACTTGTAATCTTTCCATTTACTATTTACGATTAACTATTCACATGACGAAGGTTTTAGTTTTCGGGGCGTTTGACGGATTGCATCCAGGCCATCTGGATTTTTTTTTGCAAGCCAAAAAGTTTGGAGACTTTCTCATCGTTTCGGTTGGGACAGATAAAAACGTAGAGAAGATTAAGGGCAAAAAGGCGCTTTTTAACCAGGACGAGCGGGTGGCTCTCGTTTCTCATTTGGATGTTGTTGACGAGGCGGTTATTGGAAGCGAAGAAGATTTTTATAAACATATTGCGCAGATTGCTCCGGATGTTATTTGTTTGGGGTACGACCAATGGGCAAGCGAGGAAGAGGTTAGATCAGGTCTTCGGGCTATCGGGCTATCGAGTTGTCGGGTTGTGAGACTTAAACCCTTTGACGAAGGCCGGGCCAAATCAACGCAACTAAAAAATAAATCTGTAGATTTTTAGCGCCTACTAAGGAATCTTCGCAAGCTCCAA
>OBEQ011913766.1_pt1 | contig 18276 bp, 13 predicted proteins | sample 1670901 | NCBI WGS metagenome assembly OBEQ01 (sample SAMEA104232315, study PRJEB22302) | groundwater metagenome | biome: forest; feature: aquifer; material: groundwater | place: USA | collected 2011-08-07 | depth 5.4 m
AGGTAAAACAATATTATTGGATGCAAAGGAGGTAATGGTAATCTTAGGTATTAGTTTTAACACCCTTTTCAAACTTGTTAAACAAGGATTGATTAAACGAATCAAAATTAATCAGCGTAGAGTTCGTTACCCTCAATCATCTATAGCAGAATATATTGAGAATTTAAAGTATTCCTAAAATATAATCATTCTCACTTAATTTATTAAACAAAAAGCAAAGCGACACTATTAAAAAGTCAGAGTGTTGCTTTGCTATTAATTAGATCAACTGAATTACAAAGTGATCAGGATAATCTTTTATCATTGTTTTCAATAACTTTCTAAATAACACCGCATTGTCAATTAATGAAATTTTATTGTAGCCAAATATAACTCCTTTGTCCTTTGTGGTATGACCTGTCATTTTTGAAAGCACTGGCAAAGGAATAAAGTTGATTAAGTTGGTAATAAATGATCTCCGCCCAGTATGTGAACTCACAAAATCATAGAATTTTTTAACTTGAAATTCTTTTTCTCCTTTTTTATTTATGAAAGTATTTGTAACCTCATCAGTTAAACCACAATCTCTAACCAAATTTTTCACTTCTCTATTAAATTCTGTTCTTGACATTTTTGTAGCAGGTTGACCTCCGTTTTCTTTTATAGCATCTTCCAAAGGTTTAAGTAATGGGACAATCATTTCTACTCCACCTTTTTTAGTCAAAATTTGAGCATATCTGAAGGTATCGCCATTTTTATTATAAGTTTCTGATGGCTTAATTTTAAATACGTCTGATTCACGACAACCTGTAAAAATTAATGTCAATAATATTAGCTTTACATTCTTTAGTAAATCTGATTCAGGTTTGTATTTTATGATGGATTGAATTTGCTCGTATGTAAAATAAACCGCATCGGGTTCATTTAATTTTGTGATTGCTTTTGAAGGAATTTCTGTTATTGGATTAAATACTGTTATTTTATATTTTTCACGAATTTTATTCAATGTTGACACAAAATCTTTTTGAAAAGTCCACACGGCATTATTCTTTTTCATCTTTTTTGTTCCATGTGTTTTTAGCAAGGTATATATTTCTACATTCAGATCATTTGTAAAGAGTTCTTTGCCTATTGATTTCTCAAATGCGGTTAATTTATTTTTTAATGTTGTATAATTCGCTTTTGTGTCAGGTTTAAATTCATCTGAAGCTAAAATTTCCTTATCAATAAAATCAACTAATCGAACTTTGTTTATATTTTTTGACGGACTTTTACCTTTGAGTTTTTCATCTAAAGTACTTTTTAGAATTATTGGAGTAATCCCACCATTTGATATTACATCATTATCCAAAGACAAGTAATTAAATACATCCTCTATTTTTTTTTCAAGCTTTAATAGTTCACCATACTTTGAATCACTATAGGGTCTTTTATTCTCGTTATCCCATTCGTCAATTCGATATTTTACACTTGTATAATATGAAACAGGTTTATATTCCCATTCCTCTTTTATTAAATCATACTCTTTGTATCCAAAACTCAATATTGCTAATAGTGGACGCATTTTGTCATTCCCTGATTTAAGTTTAAAATTGATTGTTAGCTTCATGGCTCATGTCTTTAAATATGTAAACCAAACTTATAACGAAATATTGTATCTTTGGTCACAAAAAGGTTCTGAATATTGGACTTCTTCGTGTGATATTTATAGATGTTAAGTTTATTTCATTCAGCATGAAGTTACAGTAAAGCCTTATAAACATTGAGAAGTTGACACTCAGTCAAATTAAAATTTTATTAACACAACTCTCCAAAGGGGGAAGAATAAAAAATTATTTCTCTACAGCACTATTTGCTTCAATTAAGCTAACTACTCTTTCTACCATCAATTTAGAACCGATAATGAAAGGGATACGTTGGTGTAGTTTTTCAGGATTAATATCTAAAACTCTTTTTCTCCCTGTCGTTGCTAATCCACCAGCTTGTTCAGCGATAAAAGCCAATGGATTACATTCGTAAATCAAACGTAATCTTCCTTCTGGATGAGCAGGAGTATCTGGATAAATATAAATTCCACCTTTGATTAAACTTCTGTGAAAATCAGCCACTAATGAACCAATATATCTTCCAGAATATGGTCGATTGGTAGCAGGATCTGTATCTTGACAATAAGAAATATAATCTTGAATTCCTTTTTCTGCAACTTTAATATTTCCTTCATTCATGGCATATTGCCTACCAATTTCTGGCATTTTCATGTTTTTATGAGACAAACAATATTCACCAATTGAAGGATCTAAAGTAAACCCATTCACTCCAGCTCCTGTTGAATAAACCAACATAGTTGATGAACCATATAAAACATAACCAGCTGCAACTTGAACATCTCCTTTTTGAAGCATATCCGATTCAGTTGCTAATTCGTCTCTCTTACTAATTCTTTTATAAATGGAGAAAATAGTTCCGATTGAAACATTTACATCAATATTTGAAGAACCATCTAAAGGATCAAATAAAACAACATATTTCCCATGCTTTGAAGCTTCACTTGTAAAAGCAACATAGTCATCATTTTCTTCTGAAGCGATTCCACAAACTTCCCCACCAGTCTCAAACATTTTAATGAATTGATTATCAGCAACTACATCTAGTTTTTGTTGGTCTTCACCTTGAACGTTGACTTCACCTTGAGCACCTTGAATTGCATCAACCAAACCTGCTCTTCGAACATCTCTAGCAACAATTTTTGAAGCCACTGAAATATCGTTTAAAAGACGTGTTAATTCTCCTGTAGCACCATCAAATTCGTGCTCACGTTTCATTATAAATTCGCCTAGGGTGATAACTTTTGACATAAGATCTATTTTTTATACAAATATAAGGCGGATTTTTGATTTTTGGTGTTTGATTACTGATGAATCGTTATAAAAAATAATCATATATTGGAATGATCTTGACATTTATTCCTTTGTAGATTAATTCTTCTTTTTGGTCAAATGTAATAATCGTCCCTTCTGTTAAACCTAACTTTTCACATGCTGATACTAATCCTTTTAATTCTCTTTCTTTTGTTTCTATGTTATCAATTGAGTAAGATACTTGAAAAGGGTGTAAAATGTTTTTATCTTTTGTGATAAAATCACACTCGTTTTTATCCATATAATAGTAGATTTCTTTTTCTTGCTTTAAAAATTCTAGGAGAACCGTATTTTCAAATAATTTCCCTAAATTTTCAGAGAAACTAAATTCAATTGAAGCCAATAAACCTGTATCTATAGCATACGTTTTCTTTTCTGATTTTACTTGTTTTATTTCCGAAAAATCAAATTTTGGAATTGCTACTGTTAGAAAAATAGTTTTACAATAATCATCAAAATTATAAAGAACATTATTACTTATTTTGTATCCTTGAGATCTCAAATCGTTATAAATTTTATTGATAGACATTGGTTTTCCAACTCCAGCAAACATTTTTTTAATGAAATATTTCAAAATCAATGGATCTGTTATTTTATATCGCTCAATAATATCTCGATAAATCATTGTATTAAAATAACTTTGCAAAACTCTCAAGCGTGTATCTTTTTCAAAATTAATCACTTCTGGAAAGCCTCCATGTAGTATAAAATCTTTGATATGATTTAATAAGATTGCTTTTTTCTGTGTGTTAAAAAAAGACACTTCTACCTTTTTAAATTGTAAATATTCTTTTAAACTCAAAGGTAAAACGGTGTAAGAAATTGTTCTCCCTCTTAATGAGGTAGCAATTTCAGTACTTAATAATTTTGCATTTGAGCCTGTTACAAAAATATTTTTGCAAAGATTATCGAAAATGCGTCGAATAAATTTTTCCCACCCGTCAATATTTTGAATTTCATCAAAAAATAAATAGCAATTTTCTAATAAATTTTCAGGATACAGTTCTAAATATGATTGAATTATTAAATCTAAATCTTCTGTTTGCATTGTTAATCTTTCATCTTCAAAATTGATGTAAATTAATTGATTTCGATTTACTCCAGTCTTAATAAGTTGTTGATATACTGAATGTAATAAATAAGTTTTTCCGCTTCTTCTTGGACCAATTAAGCTAATAATAAGTTTTGTGTCTATGGGAATATCAAGTTCTCTAGATTGAATTTCAATCATTTTTTTTTCTTGAGATTCAATGATTATTGTTTTGATAATATTTTTCATATTGCAAAAGTTTCGTTAAATATACGAAACAAACTGAATAAGTTTCGTAAAATTAACGAAAAAAACATAATAAGTTTCGTTAATTTTACGAAACTTATTCTAAATAGATTATAATTTTACTTTCAAAAACAATTGTTTTCTAATCAAAAAATATCTTTAAAATGTAAAAACAATTACTTTTACAGAATGAAATATAGAATTTTGACAAAAGAAGAAATGAGCGTTTTTGACGAAGATTTCAAACATTTTATGATTACGACTGGCGTCACTAACGAAGAATGGTTAGAAATGAATCAGTCTAATATCGAAAAAGCAACTTCATTGGTCGAATTATTTTCTGATACAGTATTACAAAAAGTGTATGAAAAAATTCAATTTATAGAATTCAGAAGTGAAGATGCTTGCATGATTTTTAATTGTTTGAAAGAAAATATGGAATTAATTTCTTTGAATAAAAAGGCTGGAAATTCTAACTTATCAACACCTGAAACCATTCATGAAGCTTTGTCTAATTCCCCTGAGAATTTGTCGATTTTCAAAACAACGAAATCTTATTCTGAATCGAGAGAAAAAGAAATTCACGAATTATTTGAAAAAGGATGTTTTGTTTCATCGCAAGAATTTTGGAATGCATTGGAGGTTTTGGTAGTTTAACAATATTAACCTTTTTTTACTGAAACAAGTTTATAATGACTAATTTTAAAGATCTTAAATAAATGAGCAAAATGACTGAATTAGAAAAAAGTTTAATTAATCGATTCGGGTCATCCAATGTTATTAGTATTGATTGTAATGAAGATCAAATTCCTTTGTTGCATATTAAAATGGATCAAAAATCTTCTGTATCAATATTGGTTACAAATGGATTGAGCAATTATACAATGTTGGTTCCAGATGCGGAAAAAGGGAGAGAACACAATGAATTGTATTTTTGTTTACCAAGTTACTGGGATATAAAAGACTTGAACAATCCAAATATGAATTGGGTACATTATTGGATTCAAAGATTGGTTAAGTATGTTCTAGATAAAAAAACATGGTTGGGTCCAGGTCATACAATGGCGTTTGGAAATCCTTTTCAGAATTTGTCTGACATCAATAGATGCAATCATTTCATATTGAATAATCCAATGTTGTTAAAAGAAGAATTAATACCCATAACTATTGATGGGAAAACCATTTATTTTTTAGCAATTATTCCCATGTTTGAAGATGAAATGGATTTTAAACAAGGAAAAGGAACCCAAAAATTGATTAAAAAATTTGAAAGCAACAATGTTACAGAAAAGATAGATGATTATAGATGTACCGTTTTACGATCGAAATGGAGATTTGTGAAATAATCTTTTTCAATTAATAAATTTTTCAATCCTAGCGATTTTACCTTCTTTACTACATTTATTCTCATTTTTTTAGATTACTTTTACAATCCGTTAAGTAATTCTAAGCGGTTTAACAACAGTTGTTTCAATTCTATGAAGAACATTCGTAATTTTTGCATTATTGCACATATTGATCACGGTAAGAGTACATTAGCTGACCGTTTATTACAAACTACTGGAACCATTTCAGATCGTGACATGAAATCACAAGCACTTGATGACATGGATTTGGAACGTGAAAGAGGAATTACAATTAAGAGTCATGCCATTCAGATGGATTACAAACACGAAGGCCAAGTCTATAAATTAAATTTAATTGATACTCCTGGTCATGTTGATTTTTCTTATGAAGTGTCTCGTTCAATAGCTGCCTGTGAAGGTGCTCTATTAATTGTAGATGCATCACAAGGAATTGAAGCACAGACAATTTCTAATTTATATTTAGCAATAGAACATGATTTAGAGATTATTCCAATATTAAATAAAATGGATCTTCCAGGTGCGATGCCTGAAGAAGTATCTGACCAAATAATTGAACTATTAGGTTGTAAAATGGAAGATATTATTCGAGCTTCTGGTAAAACAGGGTTAGGAGTTGAAGATATTTTACATGCGGTTATCAATAGAATTCCTGCACCAAAAGGTGATGAAACGGCACCTCTTCAAGCCATGATATTCGATTCTGTTTTCAATCCTTTTAGAGGAATTATTGCTTATTACAGAATCCGAAACGGAATCATTAAAAAAGGAGATAAAATTCAATTTTTCAATACAGGAAAAACGTATAATGCGGATGAAATTGGGATTTTGAAAATGGGATTGGTGCCTAAAAATGAAGTGAAAGCAGGAGATGTTGGATATATTATTTCAGGTATTAAAGTTGCCAATGAGGTGAAAGTTGGTGATACCATTACATTGTTAGAAAATCCTTGCGCTGAATCAATACATGGATTTGAAGATGTAAAACCAATGGTATTTGCTGGAATTTATCCAGTTGATACGGAAGATTACGAAGAATTGCGTTATTCCATGGAGAAATTACAGTTGAATGACGCTTCGTTGGTTTTTGAACCAGAATCTTCAGCTGCTCTTGGTTTTGGTTTCCGTTGTGGATTTTTAGGAATGTTACACATGGAAATTATTCAAGAACGTTTGGAACGTGAGTTCAATATGACTGTCATTACAACAGTTCCTAACGTTTCATATTATGCTTTTATGAAAAAAAATTCTACTGAAGCTATTATAGTAAACAATCCTTCGGAACTTCCTGATCCATCTGGAATGGATAGAATTGAAGAACCATATATTAAAGCGCAAGTCATTACGAAGTCAGAATATGTTGGGCAAATAATGAATTTATGTATAGAAAAAAGAGGGGAAATTAAAAATCAAGTATATTTAACACAAGATCGTGTTGAACTTTCTTTTGAAATGCCTTTAGCAGAAATTGTATTTGATTTTTATGATCGATTGAAATCTGTGTCCAGAGGTTATGCGTCATTTGATTATCACCCAATTGGATACAGAGAGTCTGATTTGATTAAAATGGATATCCTTTTGAATGCTGAACAAATTGATGCTCTTTCAGCCTTAGTTCATAGAAGTAATGCTTTTGGTTTAGGGAAAAAATTATGTTCAAAACTGAAGGAATTAATACCTAGACAACAATTCGAAATTCCAATTCAAGCGGCCATTGGAGCTAAAATCATTGCTCGTGAAACAATTAAAGCATTGCGTAAAGATGTAACAGCCAAATGTTATGGAGGAGATATTTCTCGTAAACGTAAATTATTGGAAAAGCAGAAAGAAGGAAAGAAAAGAATGAGACAAATTGGAAGTGTTGAAATTCCCCAAAATGCATTTATGGCTATTTTAAAATTGAATGACTAATATTTATACTGTATTAGGGAAAACGCATTTGATTTTTTAACCACAGATTTACACAAAGTAATTTACACTGAGTGCCACACTGCGCAGCCACGAAGTGAAAGTTTAAAGAGTGTAAACAAAACTCTGCGAAAAGTCATATATAGGCTCTGTTTTCTATGTGTTTAAATTCATTTTACCTGTTTACTGTATAATTCTTAATTCATGTTTTTTTGATAAAAATAAATAAAAAACATTTTTTTTGAAATATTAATCGTAATATTGCAATAAACAATTAATATGGGACTGACAAAATCAGAGATATTTACGATTGAACAAAATGAAATAGCAAATCTTGCGAAAGTACTTGCTCATCCAGCTCGAATTGCAATTCTTCAAGAATTAATTAAGTTAAATAGTTGTGTATGTGGTGATTTTGTTGAACAAATAGGCTTAGCTCAAGCAACCATTTCGCAACATTTAAAAGAGTTAAAAGCTATAGGTTTAATCAAAGGGACAATTGAAGGGACAAGTATGTGTTACTGTATAAATATTGAAAAATGGAATGAATTAAAAGTGATTTTTGCCACTTTTTTTGAAATTAAATTTAAAAATAAATCAACTTGTTGTTAACTAAAAAGTATAAATTATGAAATTATCCGATTTTAAAGCAAAATTAAATTCAATTGAAACTTTAAGTTTTGAATTACCAAATGGAAATTTAATTCCAAACCATTTTCACATAACTGAAGTGGGAGAAGTTACGAAGCATTTTATAGATTGTGGTGGCACAGTTCGTTTAGAAAAGATCGTTAATTTTCAATTATGGGAAGCCAATGATTTTGAACATCGTTTGTCTTCAAATAAATTAGGGTCAATTATCGAACTTGCTCAAACAGTTTTAGGGATCGAAGATTTAGAAATTGAAATTGAATATCAAACAGAAACAATAAGTAAATATGGAGTTGATTTTAAGAATGGCCGTTTTATTTTAAATTCTTTACACACAAATTGTTTGGCAAAAGATAATTGTGGAGTTTCTCCTGAAAAATTAAAAGTTAATTTAAACAATATGCCTAAATCTAATACTTGTACACCTGGAGGAGGATGTTGTTAAACAAGATCAATTTCTAGATATGAATTAAATTTATTAAACGTTAGACAAAATAAAATGTTTCTGTCTAACGTTTAATTCCAACTAATAAAAATTTCTTTTTTCAATGATTCTTCAAAAAAATCACGTAACCGCTCTAATTTTAGATGAGCACTAATATCTCCTCGTAGCGCTTTTTCTTTGTATTTATAGTAAAGATCTAAAGAATGTCCAAATAAATTTTGATCTAACAGATCTTTCAAAGCTGTAATTTTAGCAGTAACTTCTAACAAAAAATGTTCAATATCTCCTAGCTCTTTTAATTCAATCGCATTAATGTTCGTTTGATTAATAAGTTTATTATAACGCGGAAGTAACTCATTTAAAATCCCAGAAAACTGTTCTAGCTCTCTATTAAGCGTTTTTTTATTTTGGTTAAAATCCATGACATAAGATATTAATATATAATGCAATTTACACAAATATTGCAGAAATCAAAATTTTATCGAATAAATTTAACGATTCTCCTATATATTTGAAGGGTAGTTGTGTATTTTTGCAGATATATGGCAGGGATTTACATACATATTCCATTTTGTAAACAAAAATGTACTTATTGTGATTTTCACTTTAGTACTACTTTTCATACGTATCAAAATCAGATGATTGCGTGTATTCAAAAGGAAATTGTTTCTAAAATTCCTTATTTAAATTCCCAACAAATTGAGACCATTTATTTTGGAGGAGGAACACCTAGTATTCTCGCTTTTAAAGAAATCAATTCAATTATTCAAACCATTAAAGAAAATTATTCTGTTATTCCATCTGCTGAAATAACATTGGAAGCAAATCCAGATGACATAAATCTAGTAAGTTTAAACGAATGGAAAAGAATGGGAATCAATCGTTTGAGTATTGGATTACAATCTTTTCGAGATGAGGATTTAAAATGGATGAATCGGGCACACTCAAAAGAAGAGGCGCTAAATTGCGTTACTTTAGCCAAAAAAGCTGGTTTTGATAATATTAGTGTGGATTTGATTTATGGATTACCAAATTTCACGTTAGATGATTGGAAGGAAAACATTAAAACAGTATTAAATTTTGGAATTCAGCATGTTTCTGCATACTGTCTTACTGTAGAACAAAAAACTATTTTAAATAAATGGGTAGAACAAAATAAAATAATACCTGCTAATGAAGAAGAACAAAGTGATCAATTTGATACTTTAATAATTGAATTAGAAAAAAAAGGTATTATGCAATACGAAATTTCAAATTTTTCTCTATCTGGTTTTCACTCTATACATAACTCTAATTATTGGAAAGGAAAACATTATTTAGGAATTGGTCCCTCAGCTCATTCATTTAATGGAACTTCTCGAAGTTGGAATATTTCTAATAATAGTGAATACATTAAAAAAATCGGAAGTAACAAAATATGGTATGAAACTGAAATATTAACGACAGAAAACCAATTCAACGAATTAATCTTAATTGGCTTAAGAACATCAATTGGTGTTAATCTGAAACAATTAAATGCAATTCAAACTCCTTCTATTGAATTTTGGTCTAAAGTAGAAAATATGAAAAATAGTGGTTGGATGATTCTTAAAGAAGATTCAATTTCTCTTACAAAACAAGGAAAAATAAAAGCAGATTATATTGCTTCCGAACTTTTTATTGACTAAAAAATCAGCACTTTAACTTTTTAAATTAATATTCATCCATCCTTGAATAATAATCATTGGTATAAGTATATTGTTCATTTATCTGCAAAAAAATATGTTTTGTCGCTATATATTTAAAAAAAAGTAATAACTTGTCTTTAATCTCTTTTGATTTATAATCGAATTGTTAACATTAATACAACTAATTATGAAAAAAATTACTACTTTTTTGATCTTATTGATTGCATTTTTCGCAATCAATATAGGTGTGAATGCGCAAAATATTGTTTCGACGACACCTTCGACGACAAATGTGAATTGTAACGGATCTGCCTCGCTTGATCCGTCTTTCACGAGTACTAACTGGTCTTGGAATCAAGGCACAATTTTATTACAAAATGGAGGGACATATATAGATAGTCTTTGTCCTGGTACGTATGAATTAATCTATTTAGATGCAAACAATACGTATACAACTTTTACTTTTACAATTACACTTAGTAACACCAACCCTTGTTCGAATTCTACTTTACAGGCTAGTTTTGGACCAACTCCTGTTTCTGCTGCAGGAATTTGTGATGGATCAATTAGTATTAATGCGAGTGGAGGGGTTCCTCCTTATCAATATAAGCTAAATGATGGTCCAAATCAAACATATAATGTTTTCAATAATTTATGTGCTGATACTTATAATGTGGTGGTTGTAGATAATCAAGGTTGTACTTTTTATTCAACTGTAGTTGTTCAAGGTGGTACTACTAATCCTTGTACTAATTCAACTTTACAAGCTAGTGCTACTCCTAGTCCTTCTTCAAACTCTAGCTCTGGTACGTGTGATGGGTCAATTACCGTTACTGCGGGTGGAGGAGTTGCTCCTTATCAATTTATGTTAAATAATGGGCCAAATCAAACAATGTATGTTTTCAATAATTTATGTCCTGGTACTTATTCATTGATTGTAACGGATGCTCAAGGTTGTACAAATTATTCTAGTGTAGTTGTTCAAGCAGATTCTACTAACCCTTGTGTTAATTCAACTTTACAATCTAATTTTGTGGCAACACCTGTTTCTTTTGCTGATACTTGTGATGGTTCTATAACTGTTAATACCACTGGTGGTCTTACTCCTTATCAATACATGTTAAATAATGGGCCAAATCAATCAACCAATGTTTTTAATAATTTATGTGCTGATAATTATTCATTGACTGTGACAGATGCTCAAGGATGTTCCAATTACTTTCCGGTAATAATTCAGGTAGACGGTTCAAATCCATGTACATCATCTACTTTAGCTGCGACTCTTAATACTATAAATGCCACAACTCCAAACAGTTGTGATGGAGTTGTTCATGTTGTTGCAAGTGGAGGGGTTGCTCCTTATATGTTTTCTGGAGATATGGGTGCTACTTATGTGAACTTCAACTCGTTCCCAAATATGTGTGTTGGTGATCACGTATTTATGGTCAAAGACCAAGCTGGTTGTTCTATTACTATTACAGGAATGGTTTATGTTGATTCAACGAATGCACCATGTGCCAATTCACAATTATCGGTTGTGTTAAATGGAACAAATGCTACAACTCCTATAAATTGTGATGGTACATTATCGGCTCTAGTTTCAGGATTCGGTTCAGGATTTACCTACGAATGGAGTAACAATTTAGGAAATTCAAGTTTAAACCTTGAAAATTTATGTCCTGGTATGTATTCAATTTCTGTTCATAGTGAAGGTTGTACAATTATAATGCACAAACATATTGGTATAAACTCTACATCAACTGATTGTGATAGTTCAACTTTAACTGGAATGATTTCAGGAACAAATGCGACAGACATTTCAACTTGTAATGGGTCAATCATTATTAGTGGAAATGGTGGAACAGAACCTTATCAATATTCAATTGATGATGGAGCAACAATTGTATCTACACCAGATTTTACAGATTTATGTGCAGGACAATATTATGTTGGATTAGCAGATGCAGATGGATGTGTTCTTCATTTTATACACTATGTAGGAATTGATTCTATGTCTACGAGTAATCCATGTGAAAATTCAACACTTTCTGTTGCTTTAATGCCAACACCAGTTTCTTCACCTAATTTATGTGATGGAACAGTAACAGCAATAGTTACAGGTGGAATTGCACCAATCACACCATTTTGGAGTGCAGGTTCAAATGCAAGTGCGAATACATTAACTTTAACAGATTTATGTAGCGATATTTATACACTTTATGTAATGGATGCAAATGGTTGTACTATGACTTCATCAGTATATGTTGGTGGATATATTGATTCAACTGTAGCAGCAAATATGGGTATAAATGGGTATGTGATGCCAGTAGGAGTTTCAGATGACGGTTTATGTGATGGTAATGCTTCAGTGATTGTTTATGGAGGTGTTCAACCTTTTACTTACCTTTATTCAAATGGAGACACAACTTCTAATGCATTTGGGCTGTGTGCAGGGTTACAAAATGTAGTGGTTACAGATGCTAATGGTGAATCTGTTTCATTTGATTTTATTATTGGTTCTCCAATTAATACTACAAGTACAGGTAACTTTATGGATTCTACCATTGTAGATAGTGTTTATACAGATCCTATTATAGATTGCTTCGTTAATTTTGCTATGATTGATTCTGCTTTTATCTCAGGGTTTACAATTTTGCCAAATGATTCAATCATTGTAAATTGGGGGGTTGTTTTTAATGATTCTTTGGTTACAGTTACAAATACGTATGGTTTAACAATTGGTGGTGCTTCAGCTGCAGCAGGTGTTTACATGATTACGTTACAATTGTATTGTCCAGATAAAGCAACTGGTAATTTCTTGAGTGCGACGGATCAAATCTACTATAGTCAAGAAAATATTGGAATCAATGAAATTGGAATTGAAAATAACAATATTTTAATTTATCCAAATCCTTTTCATGATCAAATAACTATTTCTTTAGAAAAATTAGAAGCGTCACAAATTATTATAACTGACATTACTGGTAAAGTGATAATAGATAAAAAATTCAACAATCAATTATTTAAAATTGATATGAATGGATTATCTCCTGGTCAATATATCGTTAGTGTAAAAAGTGATTCTTTAAACTTTACAAGAAAAATTATAAAATAAGTAGTTTCCAATAAAATTGAAAAGGCTGTTTCTTTGGAGCAGCCTTTTTTTATTATATGTAGATTTATATTGCTTGTTTTATTAAAAAAATAAATATTAGATGGTAAGTTATTGTTATTTGATATAAATGATCTGTTCTTGAACTTTTTTAAATAAAAACAAACGCATAAAATAATTATCATATATTTGTTCAACTATTAAACTAACAACATTCAAACATGAAAAATTTAACCATTTTATTTTATCAATGTACATTGTTCTGATGGAACTATTCAGAAAGCGAGAGTTCTTGTTAAATAATATTTGATTTATCCCGTTACAAAAGTAACGGGATATTTTTATGAAAAAAAGATATTTAATCATATTATTCTTTGTTTGGGGAGCTTTTAGTAGCTATGCACAATCCAATTTTCAAAAGATTTATCTTTTTGAGGATACATTTGCAATTTTTAATGATATCTATGTGACAGATTCGTGTTATTATTATACCTGTACATCTGGTAAAGCTTTTCAACGAGAGTCTTTTAATTTTGGTAAAATACATTTTAATGGAAATTCGGAAATATTACATCTTGATAATATCTCTTTATGTTTACCTAGAATTTGTTTTAGTTATTCGGACATGCAATTAAATTTTAGAGAAAATTTTGTAACAGCTTTCACAAGTTTTTCCGATGCAGGTATTCCTAGAATTATTGAAATAACAAATGAAGGGATCATAATTATGGATACAATATTAGGTGATATATATATTAATGATAGTTTATTTGTTTTTGATGCTATGCGTAAAGTTGTTGATAATTTGGATAGTAGTTATTTAATATCTTTTAGATATTATGATAATTTGTCTGATAGCAATGATCCTATTTCAAAAGATGGTGAAATGGGTACGATGGTAATGAAAATTAAATACGATGGAACGGAATTTTGGAGAAAGAGATTTCGTTATACTCCTACAGGGTTATTTAAACCTTTAAGATTTATTTGTAATTTATTTCCAATCGATTTAAATCGCTATTTATTAATCCAAAATGAAGCAGTATTTAATCCTGGTTCAGAAGCTCAGGCGGATATGTCAAAAATTATTTTTACAGTTATTGATAACAACGGTAATACTATTTCGGAAAACTTATTCCAAGATACACCAGTTTGCTTTGGTAAATATGGTGCATTAATACTTCCTGACAATAGTTTAATAATAAGTTATTATGATTCGCAATTGACAGGTTCTCCACCAAATTTAGACCATTTTGAATATAAAGCAGCAATAACACGATTAGATCCAAGTTTCAATGTAATTTGGAAAATAAATTTATTTGATTCATTAATGAATGATGTCGCTTCTGGATCTAATATAGAAGATTTTAAATTAGTAAATGATACCTTATTTGTCGGTGCATATTATCATTATGAAAAACTTCCTGATCATAAGTATTACAATCCTTTGAGATTAATTCAATATTCCATTAATGGAAATAAAAAATGGCATAGAGATTACGCTTATTTCCCTTTAGATTTATTCAACGATCCTATGTATGAGATTAGTGATTTAGAAATAACACCCGATGGCGGTTATATAATGGCTGGGCAAGTAATAAGTAGCGATTCCATGAGTGCTGGAGTTCCTGGGCAATTTGGATACATCTTAAAAACAAATTGTTTAGGTTTTTTAGGTTCTCCAGAAGCAGGAGTTTCTTATACGATTAACTCAAATCAATCTGTTCAGTTTGTCAATGAAAGTTTACAAGCAGGTTCATATACTTGGTGTTTCGGTGATGGAGATACTTTGCGAACAGGAGAATTATTAGACACTATTTTTCATAACTATACTTCAAGTGGTATATTTGAAGGAAAATTAATTGCTGAAGGGTGCAATGGCGAAGCTGATACTAACTATTTTACTATCGAATTTGAAGCTCCTGTCCAAGATACAACTATTTTGAATGGAAATTATTTTACAATTTTCCCAAACCCAATAGAATCTAATAGTTCATTTTCAATATATTTAGGCAATGTAACAGGGGAAAATGTTCTAATACTAATTCATGACGAATTGGGTAGAGTAATTCAAAAATATAAATTGAACACACCCTATACCAATTATATTATTCCAGCTTCATTTTCATGTGGCATTTATTCAATCAGTCTCTTTAAAAATGATAAAAAGATTGAAGTAGAAGAATTTATTATTTATTAAGTAAACACCAACCTTTTATGAGTCACATTCGTTTTAATATAATAAATTACACCACTATGAACGTTTTTTTATCAACTGTATTACTATTATTTTCAATTTCAAGTTTAACTGCTCAAAATTGGAAGCCATTTAATGATTCTACTTTTCAATTGTATGAAGAAACTAGCTCGACATTCCCCAAAAAGGTTGAATTAATGTATTTTACCAATGTTCAAGAAAGCGTTACTCCTTTTTTATACAGTTCTCATTTAACTAAAATTGATTCTAATTTTGATCCAGAAGTAACCCCTTTTCAATGTACAGAGAGTATATCCTACCTAAAAGTGAATAGTTCTTGGTTTGGAGATAAAATAGAGTCTTCTGGCAATGATGTAAATTTGATTCTTGATAATCAAGATACATTGCATTTCGATTTTGAAGCTGGAGTTGGAGATACGTTATGGATTATGAATTCGTATGAAAAAATTTATGGCGTTTGCAACACTTATGCTGAAGAAAATATTCTTGGACTCGTAGATTCAATTAAAAGGTTTACGATTTTTCATACCGATTTGTTTGACAATACAATAGTAAATTCAAAAATAAATGGGTTTCAACTAGTGTTAGGAAAACAAATTGGATTCTATACTTTTTTTACTCGATCAACAAATAATCCTGAAGGAATTATTTACCAACTGATAGGAGATAGAATAAATTCTGCAGGAATATATAGCTTTACTAAAGGTGATGTTTTAAAAATTCCTGTTGGATCAATCGTGCAACACAAAGAACGATATCCCTATTTAAATATATACACAACTTATGAAGTCCTTGGAATTACAGAAAATATAAGTTCTTTTTCAATCGATTATCAAAAAACAGTTTATAACCAATCGTATAACACTTCTACCAATTTATGGGAAGATGAAGTTATTGACACGTCATTAGAAACAATAAATTATGGCAATCAGCAATTTTTAACAAATGAATTTTATTCATGGATTGGGGCGAATAAATACCTCTATCGGATAACAGGTTGCGATGGGGATACTATTTTACAATATAGTTCAGGCCAGAATTTAATAGACCAATTTTGTGAATTAGACTCTATTTACAGCGGAGCAGATATGGACCAATCGACTTTTTTAAATTCTTATTCTTATACAGAATCATGTGGAATTAACAATTTCACTTCAACTTATTATAGTAATGAAATTATATATTACTCTATAAATGGATGTACAAGTGGTGATCAGGTTTTTGCAGGCATAGAAGATTTAAAAATGGATAATTTTAAATTAATTCATGTAGGAGATGATCTTTTTAAAATCAATTCAGATATTACAAATGGTTTTCTTTATTATCAAGATGGTCGTTTGGTAGAATTATTTAAAAATGAGCCTTTTTCACTACGTCCAAATACAATTTATTTATTAGAAATAGAGAAAGATGGCAAAATGTACCATCAAAAATATTGCAGAATTGAATAGACAAAAATAGGAAGATCTTTTTTAAGAATGATCCTAAGTACGTTAGCTCAGTGTTCAATATAACGTGGTAGCTGAGTTCTGACACTTTAGTTCTATTGATATTTTCAACATTGAAACCATCTCCAAAATCAATAAATCAGTTTCTTGCCACTTCATAAATCTATTAAATACATAGAATTAATAGTCTATATTGGAAATACTAGCTATTTAGCCTTAAAAAAATGAATATTAACTTGAAATATTGAAAGATATTTATTAACTTTAGAAATACGACTACTTATTCTAGATTGATGTATTTATAAATATTTAATACAACTAGTTATGAAAAAAAATATACTTTCTCTGGTATTATTGCTTTTTGTCAATGTAAGCAGTATCGGTGTATATGCACAAAGCGCTATTTCTACTACACCTTCAACAACATATTTCAATTGTAATGGAACGGCCACTGTAAATCCATCGTTAATCGGCCCTTATTGGACTTGGAATCAAGGTACTGTATTGCTTCAAACGGGAGGTGTGTCCATAGTCGGTCTTTGTCCGGGCTCGTATGAATTACAATATACAAATAATGGAAATAACCCAAACAATCCGAATCCAAATTCGTATGTAATTATATCATTTACCATTATTTTAGGTAGTACTGACCCTTGTTCTAACTCAAATTTACAGGCGATCTTAACTTCAACAACTGGAACAACAACTGCTATAGCTACAAACACTTGCAATAATTCTATCACTATTAATGCTAGTGGAGGCGTTGCTCCCTATCAATTTATGTTGAATGATGATGCAAGTCAAACAACAAATGTTTTCAATAATTTATGTCCTGACAACTATTATTTGGTAGTTACTGATGCGCAAGGATGTACATATAATTCATCTATAGTGATTCAAGCTGACACTACTAATCCATGTGAAAACTCTACTTTACAGGCAAATTATGAGGCTACTCCTGTTACAGCAGCTGGAACTTGTGATGGATTTATCACTGTAGATGCAAGCGGAGGCGTTGCTCCCTATCAATTTATGTTGAATGGTGGTATAAATCAAACAACTAATACTTTCAATAGTTTATGTGCTGATTATTATTATTTGACCGTCACAGATTCTCTAGGTTGTATGGCGTATACTTCTATAGATATTCACAATTATAGTACAACGAACCCTTGTGATTATACATCGCTACAAATCTATTATGATGTAACGCCTGTTTCAAATGCAGACACATGCGATGGTTCGATTACAGCTTATGCGTATGGTGGAGTTGCTCCTTATCAGTTTATG
>OBEQ012830389.1_pt1 | contig 18273 bp, 15 predicted proteins | sample 1670901 | NCBI WGS metagenome assembly OBEQ01 (sample SAMEA104232315, study PRJEB22302) | groundwater metagenome | biome: forest; feature: aquifer; material: groundwater | place: USA | collected 2011-08-07 | depth 5.4 m
GCCGCTCGATCAGCGGCGGTGGATGAGGTGTTGGGGGGGACGGCGGGTTCTTCTTCATCGGGACCTTATTCCTTAGATCAAGCCGAAGCTGATCTTGATAAGGCCATTGTTGTGTACATTCATTCCTTTCCCTTGGAAATAGGACAAAAAAGAATAGAGGACGCCAGACGACGTTATCAAATGGATGCCAAGTATCAAGAAATTCGCTCCCGTCTTGCGGAATCTGACAGACCACTTTTCAACATCTATTATCAGGGGGCTATCGACCCAGCAGGATTTCATCGGCTTAATCAAGAACGTTCCGCAACGTTCTTGGATGGTGTACAGGGGGTAAGTACTGTCTTAAATCTTGCCAACCCTTTTGGTGTGGGTGATCCCGTTACTCCGGTAATTAATGCTGTTGTCCCGTTGGTAGCACGTCGCCCCTTTCCTTATTTTTCTGAAGAATTACCTTATTCCCGATTTGAAGAACAAGACTGGCTAACTATTGGGGCCCAGTTTCTTAGTTTCGTTCCACCAGTGGATGGTGCCCAACGGTTTTGGTTAGTTAAAGGAAATGACTTCGATCAAACGTTCTCGATGGTTGCCAAAATATCACAGGCGGAAACACACATTGGTCTTGAACAATGGGCTAACCGTTTTGCTGGGAGTGATAGATCTGTTTCCGAAGAGGTAGCGGCTATAGGTGGTGAATGGGCCACTGGAATTGCCAATGATCAACTTTTACTAGATAGAGGGTATGAGCTAGAAGTTAATAAAGAGGCGGAACCACTTACCCCAGCTGTCGCCGGATTTTCAGATGCGTCTATCAGGGTTTCTTACTGGCTCGATGTAGCAGCAGCAGCCAGAGGGACACAAAGTTTTAGTATGGACTGGGCACGAGTGGGCTATCAAACCGGGGATAATAATTTAACACCGCAACAGAGAAATAGCCGGGCACTTATTTTTGGTGCTGGTGGTGGAATTTATTATGCCCTTGGTCAATCCTCGATTGATTTTGGAATTCATTCTCTACTTCCAGGGCCCTGGCGTAGCGAACTTCCCGGTGGTGTTACAAAAGAAAATCCATTTCCTCCAGACGAAGGGGTACTCTGGGACAAATATATGTTGGATCGTGGAATAAAAGCAGGAGGGTATGGATTGTTGTCCCTCATGTTTTACAAAGGAGAAGAAACCAGTTTATTTGATTCCCCCGCCGCCTATTACTGGAATCACAATGCTGTCGATCTTTTCGAAGCGGCCCCTCTGGTTTCGATTGCCAGCTATGATGCGCATGCGATAGGGGATAATGGTTTTCTTTGGATCCCTAACGACATGGTGTCAGGTTCTGAATTTATTAGTGGAATGACAGATGTTCTTCAAACAGGCGCGTTGCTTCAACGAGAAAATTCTTCCGCTGATTGGCGACGTGATGCCGTTGATTTTGTAGCCAAGGGAGCCGTGTATGGTGTGATGGGTTATGAATCGGGCAAAGAAGGAAACGGGTCTGCTTTAGGTTTCCGTGCCATGGGAGTAGGTACGGGGCTTGTCATCTATATTGGTATTCCCGCTCTTATCCGCGCGATTGATACCAATCCAAAACATATAGAAAAAAGAGAAGCAAAAGAGAACATTCAATTTGCCGATGTTGTAGAGCCTTTACCGGAGTCTGGCGGTTTGGTGGCTCTTCATCCGCTGGGTGATGATCGCACCATTAATTTTGATTTTGTCCCGCTGATCGCCCCGGGAGATACCCAGGTTCAAGGAACGGTCAATGTTGATTTATCAAACTTGGTGTTTGGAAGATCAAAAAATAAGTAAGATTTTTCCTAACGCAACGCGTATTGACGTAAACCTACATTTGAATTAAGTGGCAAAGTAGAAGGGGATCGAGAAAGTGAGGAAGATATGACGACAGTTACTATTATAAATGATATAGAAACCGCAATTATCGAGGATGTTGCCGATAAGAGTGATAACACCACCCCCAAAGCTCCCGATGTCAATGCGACTACAACCCTTCGCATGGCAAAGTATAACTTGAGTCGGTCGACCGACCCTGTCGACCAGGCCGTTTATCATGATTTCACATCTATCATTAATGACTGCTACCAGGCGGTTTGGGATGATCTGCCTGGGGTTGCCGCCGATCAACAAAGTGCCGCCAAAAAAGAAAAGCTCGATCAAATTTTATCGGGCGCTGGTTCTGCATCTTCTCCGATTGTAGCTTCTTCTCTGACTCTAGCTCCGGATGATGCCTCGTGGCTAAAAATGGTTATCCTTAATTATTTTACGTATGGCCAAGAATATTATACCGGTCGTCTTGCTACTTTTAAGGCGGACATCGCCTCGCGCGGGATATCAACAACCGATTTTGATGCACTGGCAGCACAGTGCTTGACTGCGGCACAAAACGCTGCTCCAAACGATGCCGCTCGATCAGCGGCGGTGGATCGGGAATTGGGGTTGACAGCGATTTCTACTGCGGCCCCTGCAATTACTACTGCTCCTACAATTCGAATTGGTACGGAAAAGTTAACAGCAGAAAGTGATGATGCCTCGTGGCTAAAAATGATTACACTGACGTATGGTCCCTACACAGTTCAGACTGCTACGGAAGAACAAATTCGCGCCGAGGTAAATGCAAAAATCCGGGATGCCGAAATTAGGTTAGAAACAGCTTACCGAACATATTCAGCTAATCAGAATGAAGAGAACAGACAGAACTATCTGGAGGCCTCTGCTGATGTCGATTTGTATAAAAGCCAACCTTACTATAACACCTTTTACCAAGAAAACTATTCGAGGATCTTTCACGAGGAGCTTCGTCGAATGGCAACAAAAATGCTGAATTCAGCAAAAATCGCGCAGGACAGATCAACAGATGGGGATATGGACCACGGCGCTTTTTCCGTCGGATTAGATAATTGGCAAGGAGCTTCTACTTTTAAGCAGGTAATAAGGGTCAATTATCATAGAGCTGTGGGGGGCTATCCAAATGTTAAAACTGGTTACTATCTACAAGCGTGGTTTGCCCCCTCAGGATCGGACAGTTTGGCAATTCCTCTGTATAACATTCCGGCTGGGGGAACTATAGGGGCCTTCTTGCGTCTTGGAGGAGTAATTCCTGATACACGACCTGAAGTGTATCCATCCATTGAGTTTGGCGCCGGTTTTGATCCAATCCGGACAGTGGGTGGGCTAATCATCGGCACAGTTGATGCCCCAGTTGTGGGAACAATCATCGGGGGATTCAATGGATTGATCAGTGGATTGGAAGTCCATGTCGATGGGGGAGTCAATATTGGTCCCGTTGGTCTTAGAGGTGGTTTCTATCCCTGTGGGGAGATTACTTTACCTGGCGGTTTTATGCCAGATTATGAGACGGGTCTGCCCGCACCAACTGTGACTGCACTACAAGGATTAAATCCTGGAGTCCGACTTGAAGGAACTTTTTAAAAAAGTAAAAATATGGGAACTAATTCTATTAATTTCACGGGAGAATCAAAAAGTACAAATTATCAATCCATTACAGATCCTAATATCGGGTTGGCAACAACAAGCCCAACGGAATCTGATTTATCTGTTTTTACTGTCCAGCAAACTCATTCCATCGAGGAAAAAGGTATTTGGAATAATTTGTGGAACGATAATCTCTTGCCAAGTCTTTCGTCGACTTTTAGTTTGCAAAGTTCTTTGGAAGAAAGAATAGCAGGAGGATTGACCCTCCTCGCAGATACTATTGTTGGGGCAAATGCCATTAATCCTGTAGCCTGGTTTGTAGTTGGTGTTGGCTCTTTTTTCGGGTGTTATTCAGACAAATCATCAGAAGCAGATTCGGTCTGTCCTCCCTGTGAACAACTATCCGATAGCGAGGCTGTTATTGCTGAGCGTGAATGGTTGATAGAGCATGGTCATTGTGATCCACCTGATTGTTCCAATTATGACGGTTACGTTATGAATGCTACTGATGTAGAGGAAGCGCATGAAGAATATGGAAATTGCTGTAGTCAATAAATCAATCGGCAGTTACTTAAGTTTTGCTTTTATATTGCCAACCATCGTCTGAACCTCTGGTCCTTAGCCATGTCTAGTGGCATGAGTTGGAACATTTTATGATTACAATGGCCCAAGATTCTCAAATAAAGCCTGCCATTGCGTTATTCAAATAAAAATCCTCCGCCGGGGTTTCAAAATAATAGCAAGAGGATTGTGATCCGTAATCCTACCCGGGTCTTTTTCTTTCCAAGGTCCTTTCAAAGCTTACCAGCCGTCGGATCAGAGAGTTGTAACGACTGTGGGTATTCGCCGTGTTTTCACTTTCCAGATGAACATAAAGGGCATGCTCGGGAGAAGGAGGAGGATTTTTTTGGAAAGGAATCGAAATCCCCAGTCGGCGCAGACGGGGAGCGCCGACCGATACCAATAGAGCGGCAACGGAAATAACATTCTGGGAGAGATCTTCCAACCCCTTCTGAACAAGGTCTTCTCCTGGCAATTGCTGGTTACTTTTTTCCATGCTGACAAAACTCCTTCACCCTCGCCTCAAACGCTTCCGGATCAATTGCCGGAAATCGAATGAGCTGGGGACGTATGCTTTCGAAGAGTTTCCATAAAGTTTCTTGGTTTACTAGGTTACGAGCAAGCATTTCATGAGTATCTTTTTGATCTTGTGCATGGCCTCTTTCAATCTTGGAAAGAACCTGAGCATAAGGGTCGTAGTGAAAGAATTGCAGGGAACCCTTGTTTCCAATGAAAAGGGAGCGATCTTCCCATCCCAGCGGGGATGGGATGAATTCCCCCGGGGAGGCCAACTCGATGTTGACGTCCAGTTCATTTTTCAGGAAGGCAATCGCTTGAAAAAATTCATCCGTTTCGGGAACCGCTTTGATATCGATATCAATCGTTGTGTCTCGCCAGTCGAGTAAGACCGCAGTGGCGCCCCCCGTCAAATAAACTCGGCCTTTTGTTTTCGTTTGGCGACCAAGGCCTGTCATGAACTTTTCTATTTTTTCTTTGTTCGATAATTCGCGCATAAGGTTGCTTGATCCCATAAAGAGGGACTGCATATGCTGTAAAGAATAACATGCCCCTCAGGTATTTCTCCAGCTTTATATTAAAAGAACCCGCCATTGTCGCGCTCAAACAAAAACTCACCGCCGGGGTTTCGAAATAAAAATAGCTCTTGCATTTATCTCAAATTGAGATATACTGATTTATGCATGTTATCACGCGAAAGCGTTTGATTGAATTTGCAAGAAAGCACCCGGACTGTTCCGGCGCGCTTAACTCGTGGTATCGGATTGTCAGGTTGGCTTCTTTTGATTCCTTTGTCGATTTGCGCAAAACATTTCCGAGTGCAGACCAGGTTGGGAAATTTACGGTTTTTAACATTGGAGGAAACAAAGTCCGGTTGATTGTGGCCATTCATTACAATCGGAAAAAAATATACATCCGGCATGTTCTGACTCATTCGAAATACAACCGGATGAAATGGAGGAAATAATATGGAACCGCAATTAACAGAAATGGTCAAAGTATGGCCCAAAATCAAAGCAATTCTGGGTGTTCCCCACAATCAGGTGGAATATAAACGTTTGGTGTTGTTTCTTGATCATCTTTTGGATGAAGTGGGAGAAAACGAATCCCACCCGATGGCTTCTCTTGTAGAAACCCTGGGAAGCCTTGTAGAAACTTTCGAAGAAAAAAAAATGCCAGAAACAAAGGGCAATTCCGTCGAAACCCTTAAATTTCTCATGGAGGAACATGGTTTAACCCAGTCGGATTTACCCGAAATTGGGAGCCAGGGAGTGGTTTCAGAAATTTTAAAGGGGCATCGTAAATTGAATATTCGTCAAATCAAGGCATTAAGCCGCAGGTTTCATGTGTCTCCGGCTGTTTTTATCCCGTAAAAAATAATTCAAAGCATTTGTTTGACCCTTGGTAGAGCTTGTAGGCCAGGTCGTTGTCAGTGGAAGTAAATTTAAGAACTGGGGAAGTCACAGGGTGACGGCTATCTTTTCCTGTTGGTCGGGTCAAGAAAGAAAAAAACGAAAGGGGGGCCTACCTACTGTTTTATGAGATTGCTCTTTATCAGTGATCTGCTATGATTAATAAAGATGAACGAATTTTTTACATTGGAACAGACAAAAAAGCTCCATGAATTGGGTATTCAAGCGGTCTACCTTTTTGGTTCACGGGCAATGGGAGCCGAGCATCCTCTCTCTGACTATGATTATGCTGTTTTAACAGAAGTAGGACATAGTAAAGGGGATGACCTTTATTTTAAACTTTACGATCTTTTTTCAGAAGTATCTCCTCGTACTTTACAGAATGACGTCATCGACATCGTTTTTTTGCGAGACGTGGGATTAGAGTTGCAATTCCACGTCATACGCTATGGACAAATTCTGTTCGACGCCGATCCCAGAGCCAGGCTTCATTTTGAAGAAAAGGCAGGCTTACTCTATTGCGACTACCGTCCTATTCTTGATCAGTTTGATAAAACCATTTTACAATCGCTATGACCCTCCCGATCGAGAAAGAAGCAATTTTTCCCCGTCTGGATGGTATCCGCAAAAATATTGCCAAACTCAGAGAATTAGCCAAAATCCCTTTCAATCAATTTAAAACAGGGGATCCCTTTGACTTGGCTCAACATCATTTGCGATTAGCCTTAGAAGGGGTTTTTAATATTGCAACTCATCTTTTGTCGCGCATACCGGGAGGGCGCGCTGTTGAATACAAAGAAATAGCCCGAAAAATGGGGCAGTCTGGATTAGTGCCTGCTGAATTTGCAGAGAGAGCGTTGGTTCCCATGGCTGGGCTAAGGAATTTTTTGGTGCATGCCTATGCTGATATTAATCCCAAAAAGCTATATGAAATTCTTAATCAGCATTTAAATGATGTGGAGTTTTACCTCGAACAAATAAAAAATATTCTCGAAGCTCCTGAAAAATTTGGATTTGAAATGAATTGAAACAAAGTCCGGCCAACCCTACAATCCCAATGCCATTTTGATTCTCCGATCTATTTCTTTTTGATCGTTTGACGGAAGATTGCCGATTTCGCCCAGAATTATTTTTTTATCCAACGTTGCTATTTTGCCGCATTTAACAACGGATGTTATTTTAAGACCTGTTTGTTGGAAATCGGGATGTGATGGCAATAGGGCATAATCTGTCGGCTGTTTGCTTATTTTGGAGGAAATGAAAACAACGCTTACATCTTCCTCAGAATATTGCGGGTTCGATACGATTAAGGCCGGTCTTAATTTCGAAGCAGAAAGATCAGTGAAAGGAAAGGGGACCAAAACGATTTTGCCGCGCTCAAACATATTTTTTCTTCAGATCCGTGGCTGAATAAAGATCAGGTTCATCGTTTAAAAAATCAAAAGAGCCGGCGTATTGGTTAAAATTGGTAATGTCATCGATGAGAGGATTAGCATCTTGGGGAAACTTAATGAGTAATACTTCCCCCTTGTTATGACGGCCAATGGCAACAGGTTTATTGGTGTAACGGACCTTGTTGATCAGTTCGGAGAGATGTTGCCTCGCTTCGGTTGTTGCAATAATTTTCATAACGTACAATTTGTACAATTTTAACATTTTAAACAAAAATGTCAATACTCACCGCGTCATAACCCCCTCTAATTTTTATGGAATGGTATTTGGTTTACAACATGCCATTTTTAGACTTATAATGGCAACTATGTTTCCAAGAATACTTGAATTAGCGATTTTGCCTTCTTATCAGTCTTTTTTCTTGTTTGGGGCGCGTACTACGGGAAAAAGCACTTTAGTTTCAGAATATTTTAAATCACTGACTACTCCTACATTAACCTATAATTTATTGAAGAGTGACGATTATCTTCGTTTGCACAGCCGTCCCTCAATTTTAAGGCATGAAATAGAAAGTCTTCTGAAAAAACAGAGTTCATCAATTTTACAGGTTCATATTGATGAGGTGCAAAAAATCCCTCCTCTTCTTGATGAAGTTCATGCTCTTTTGGAAACTTATCCCAAGAAAGTTCGTTTTATTTTAAGTGGCTCCAGCGCACGAAAACTCAAAAAAGGAGGAGCTAATCTTTTGGCTGGCCGGGCATGGCAGCGACATCTCTATCCCTTAACCCTTGTTGAATTGGGGGATGATTTTAATTTGGATGCTGTTCTCCGTTTTGGTTCTTTGCCCCCCTTGCTGGGGATATCGGAAGAAGAAAAAAAAGAATTTCTTAAAACTTATGTCAGTACCTATTTGCGTGAGGAAATTCAGGCCGAGGCTCTTACTCGTCGATTGGACAGTTTTCACCGTTTTTTGGAAGCCGCCGCTCGTTGCAATACCGAACTGGTCAATATGACAGCAGTGGCTCAGGAAGCGATGGTTCCCCGAAAGACGGTTGCCTCTTACTATCAGATTTTGGAAGACACGATGACCGGTTTTTTTCTCCCTTCATGGGGACATAGGCTTTCCCGTAAAGAATTGGTGACGCATGGGAAGTTTTATTTTTTTGATACGGGGGTTGTCAGCAGTTTGAACCGTCAGCTTGACGCTCCCGTCGATCGACAAAATCCCTCTTATGGAAAATTGTTTGAACATTTCTGCATCCTGGAATTTCTTCGTTTGCATGATTATAAAAGGACGGAACATCAAACCGGTTTTTACCGAACATTGGCGGGGGGAGAAGTCGATCTGGTTCAAGAGAGACAAGGTAAAATCAGGGCGATTGAGATCAAAGCCCAAGAACAGGTGCGCTCCGCTGACATCCGTGGCCTTTTGGGGTTTGGAAAAGATTTTCCGTCAGCCAAGTTGATTGTCGTCTGTCTTGCCCCTCAGGCCTACCAGATTGAAGGGGTAACTTGTTTTCCCTACAAGGACTTTTTAAATGCCGAATGGACATCTTAACTCGCTGCGTCATAAATTCCTTCGCTCAATTAAATTAAGAAATTGCGTTATTTTATAAAGCTGGCATTATATAAAATAACGTTGATTCTTATTTTAGTTTCTAAAATAGCGCCGGGAGACCATGAAGAGAGAAAATACAGGGAATTATGCGACGACAACCGTTGGTGGTGAAAATGTTCGTGCCTTCGTCCCAAACCCCCTCCCTCCGGATCCTCCCATTACTTGGTCCGCTGAGCTGGTGCAGAAGCAGGAAGAAGCGGCGATCGCATTAGGTCGCCTCGACAGCATGACCTCTTTTTTACCTGAACCTTCATTATTTTTATACAGCTATGTCCGAAAGGAAGCGGTTCTCTCCTCCCAAATCGAAGGGACTCAATCTTCTTTGTCCGATCTTTTAGCGTTTGAAAATGCCGAATCTCCGGGATTGCCTGAGAATGGTGATGTCATTGAAGTATCAAACTACGTTTCAGCGATGGAGCATGGCCTTAAACGGTTGCGCGGGGATTTTCCCCTCTGTTTGAGATTGATCCGTGAAATTCACGAGATTCTTCTTTCCAAAGGCCGCGGACATGCAAAACAGCCCGGCACCTTTCGGACTTCCCAAAATTGGATTGGCGGCACCAGGCCAGGCAATGCTATTTATGTTCCTCCACCGCATCATAGACTTTCCGATTGTCTGGGATCTTTTGAAAAATTCCTCCACGATGAAAAAATTCCAGTCCTCGAAAAAGCAGCCCTGGCTCATGTACAGTTTGAAACCATCCATCCTTTCCTGGATGGCAATGGTCGTGTGGGACGCCTCTTGATCACTTTGCTGATGTGCTGGCAATCCGCCCTTCATCAACCGCTTCTTTATTTAAGCCTTTATTTTAAGAAGCATCGGTCTGTTTATTATGACTTGTTGCAAAAAGTCCGTGCTGAGGGGGATTGGGAGGCTTGGCTTATTTTCTTTTTTGAAGGGGTCCGAGAAACAGCGGATGAAGCCGTTGCGACAGCCAAGAGTCTTTTGTCTCTTTACAAAAAAGATCAAGAACGGTTGTTGCGCAAAGGACGTGTGGCGGGCTCCATCCTCCAGGTGCATCATTATTTTCAAGGTTCACCCCTATGTTCTTCCAACCGGGTAGTCAAAGCTTTGAAGCTTTCTCCCGCAACGGTCAATAAGGCGCTGGATTATTTACAAGAGATGAAAATCCTTCGTGAAATTACAGGAAAACAGAGGGATCGCTTATTTTCATACCAGAAGTATCTCCAGATTCTCAATGAAGGAACGGAGATAGAACACGGATATAAGGGCTAAACTTAACTCGCCGCGTCATAACCTCCCCTAAAATAAATTAAAAAATCGAGCAACTTTTTCGTGAATTTGCCGAAAACTATTATGAAATGGTGCGAACTAAACACATTCTTTTGAGTTTTGGGCTAGCCACACTGTGGCTATTGGCACTTATAAGTGTTTCTGCCTGTAGCGATGGCGGAGGGACAGCAACCGTTCCAGGGCTTAATACCGATCCAAGCATCAGTGACGGAGGGAGTGTTGCAGGAGGAGATACCTCCATTAGTTCCGGAACCGAAGCTTGTTCCAGTTCCGAGCCGGGGTCAATCAGCACCACTTCCATTAATTTTGGTTTGAACGAACTCGATAGCGTTACCTGTCAAACGATCAATGTTACCCCTTCTTGTGCGAGCTTCAGCGCCGAAATCGACAGCTCATCCGATGCCGATGAATTTGTGATTGAAAGTTCGGATGGTACCGAATCAACTGATCGCACCACCGGTGAAGGATCTTTTAGTGTTTGCTACAAAAGACCCGATGTCGGTTCTTTCACCGGTCGGGTCAATGTCGTCATTGTTTCTAATTCCAAAAATTATGCTTTTACCATTTCGCTGAGTGGGCAGACGGTTGGTGCCCTGTTTAATATCACCAGTCCCAATCCAGATCCAAATACCCCCCAACTTGTTTGGGAAAACGATGGTGTCAGCACTTACGACAGTTCTACTTCAAAATTTAGTTTGACGGCCAGCGGCACACTCAATGCCGATTTAAAATCTATTTTTTCTTCCAGCACCCTCACCATCAAAGCGGGAGGAAAATCGCAGACAGTGACTTTTGGAAGTGACTATTCGTTTGCGGCCACGATTCAAATTCCTTCCACCCCGGCTGCGGTTTATCCCGTTGATTTTTCCATCGACACCACCCAAGGGACTTTGACCAAAACGGTTAACGTGATTCGTTACATCAATCCGGTAGGAAGTTTGGAAGTTCAGGATGGTTCGGGAAATTTGGTGAGCTCGGTTGTTGACGAAGATACGGGAACAACCACAGACCCCACTCAAACCGATTCGACTTCGTTGATCGCTGGGTTGAATTTAAATCTGGATGTCTCGGGACCTCGTAGTAGTTATCCCGATAAAATTTCTCTCAGTATCACTCGCTCTGATGGGACCCAACTTAAATACGATGCCTCACAGGCGGCAGGTGCCCACTGGGTAGACCAATCCGCCAGCCCTGATTCCATCTCATTTTATTTAGACGCTTACGATTTTGGTGAAACCACGGGTGAGCAAGGTTTATGTACCAGCAATTTTGGCGATCCGACCATGACTTATTGTTTTTATCTCCCCCCCACCGCTGAACTTGGAAAAGGGACCAACGTTGTTACAGCAACAATTTGCAACAGCTACACCGACAGCATGGGCTCGGGTTGTAGTACCGCGACTACTTCCATTGTTGTGGACAATGACACGCCGATCATTACCATCAACACGCCGACGGAGAATGGAGTTTATGCCGAAGGGGACACAATCACTGTTACCGGTACAATTGAAAATTTTGCGCCGACCAGCACAACTTCTACGGCCACCGACAATGGAGGTTCCACCACCACGGTCACCACCACGGCCTGCGATACAAAGTTGTGGGTCAACACCTCAATTATTCAAACCGCTATCGACTTGTGTGACAAAATCACCGTTGTTCAAAATACCGATGGCAATTTGACCACGGGCAACAAGGGGAACACGCGCAAAGCTACTTTTAGCGTCGATCTGTCGACGAATGGTGACGACAGTGGCTACCACAAACTGACTTTATATACGAACATGCTCTACATTCAGGCCAAGAATAGTAGTGGGCATTCGGCTTATGCGGTGAAAACTTTTCAGCGTGGAAGTTATAACGCGTCGACTTTTAAAACTTCTCGAAGTGGGAGTGGCAGTTTATCCAGTTCATTAGGTTCTGCTCTTGGTGCTCAAGTGAAAAGTATGAGTGCAGGAGTGACGGGAGATTTGACCACAGGGCAATTAGGAACACTTTCTAATTTGGATGGAAGTACACAAGGGACGCCGATTATGTTGAATATTTCGGAGGGGACATTAACCAAGCCGGAAGTTGTTGCGGTGCTCAAAAAATTTGTAAATGATAATGTCCCTTTTGATCAACTTGCCATGGGGCTTCTCTTTGGAACTGACATTGTTGATAAAAATGGTAATATAACCTCCATCCCTGTTCCTCAAAACTCGGATGAGATCTTAACCATGCTTCATGGAAGTGCCCCCGAACAGCTTCGGGCCTTGTGGACTTATCAGGATGGGGATCCTTCTAAATATTTTTCATCCGAGGATGCTCAAGATGCCTGTGGGAATCCCATGACCACGTTAGCCATTACTCCTGATGTGTACCAATATCTTCTTCCCTCTTATAGTCCCACTTATCTGAACGAGTGGCCAACTGCTATCTGCGGTGATAATTTAGACTGCCGGATTGTCGAACAAGGGCGTTGGGATGTGAACATCGATCTTAAAGACGATGGATTTATTGATCTCGATCTAGTTTTGTCCCCTAAAGCGGAAGGAGAACCGGCCTTTTTTGCTTATTTTACATTTTATAATTTGATCGAGCAGGGGACAACTGGGGCTTATACCACGCACGGTGCGGGAGTTGCTGACCCTACTTTTCCAGCTTGGATGAATTTTGGAAGGGTGACGGTTCATCTCAAAGATGCGCTCCGGTTCATCAAGGCCAAGAAAAACACAGATGGCTCAATAGCCATGTGTCAAAATGTCGAGAGAATGGATGAAGAACCTTGTGCTTGCGATGGGATTTCTGAATGTACCAACATGTTGTATGTTTATCAAAGCCGTCTCGATAGTGATGATACTACTTTAATGGACACGGTTCGGTTCGAGCCTTATACACAAGGGTGTATTCACTTTCATAGCCTTTTTCCCGATGCGGAAATGCCAGCCGGGTGTGACACAACCGATACTCTGACTGAAAATACTTTCTTTATCGATGTTACTTCCAAAACAGGTTACAACCTTTGGAATAATTATGGAGACCTTTTTGTTACTCCCTCACTTAAATTATTTGATAAGGTTTTTGCCCATACCCTGGTTAACACTGTTTCTTGTATTGGTCGGCAGGCCTTAAACCCCCTCATCGACCCCGTTGCTTTTCCTTATCCTTCTTGGGTTCCTGCCGATAAGCAAGTAACCGATCTCACCATGGCTTTGGACAACGCCTCCAGTGGTGTCACCGTTGATCTTGCAAAGGATGCCGAAAATCCGTTGTTTACTTTTACCCCCAACCTCAAAGACGCCGACATTAATATTTTCAACGGCGGTCTTACCCTCAAACTTCCCATCTCCATGGGGGCCAGTGGAATATCGTCTAATCTTTTAAGCACTTCTTCCAGCACCAAACGAAACAACGGGTTTATGTACCGCGCGCCGTCGGATGCCGATTTTGAAGATGCTTATCCTCCTCACGATGTCACTACCCAACCGTACATCGGGGCGTCGGTGGGGCTTGAAGAATTTGGCAATGCCGCTTTCCATGTTCTTTTCAAAAAAGGGCTCAAAGATGTTTTGGATCTTATTTCCACCGGCTTGTCCGACAAGCTTGATATGACCAACAACTGGACCATCGGTCTCGATAAAGTGGTGCTGGGGCGGATGGGCGATACTGGAATTTGCGGCATCAGTGTTTTGTCGACCGATCTGAAACTTTTGTTTGGGGGAATTCCTAACTTTATTACGGGGAGTGCTCTTCATCTGGATATCAGCTTGGATAAAAATTATCCGCCGACATTAGCTCTTCAACCGGTGGATGGGGATCCTTATGCCGCGATACTTCAAGTGGGGCTGACCAATGTGCAGATTGATGTTAAAAACTTGGATGACCAAGGGGACAATACTTTTAGCATTGGAAGTTCCATTGTCAAAGTGCGGGGAGATTTGATGGTGAAAGTTTTGCTAAGATATTCTCCCGAGTCACGACGGTTAGAAATTTATTTGATGCCGTTGAATGAAACTCCCATTTACTTTACTGTTGTCAATCGTGGGTTCACCTACGACGATTATTCTGTTGTCACCGGTATTAACGACACCATTCTTCCCGCTTTGTGGCCCACACTCAGCGCTTCTTACGATCCTTCAAGTTCCACGAATACTCCCAGTTTCGCGATGAGATTTCCTGACACGGTTACCGGTTTTTCCAATACGGTATCGGTGACCACGGCCGATGATGCCACCACGGCCGAGGCCGATCCGACCGCTTTTGTTTCCGAAAGTTACATCACAGCCAGCCCCGCCACCGAGTGCGAAGACGGATCACAACCTCAGTATGCGACTAGCAGTGGCTCTTTTGTCTCTGGGTTTATTTCGAAAATAACATCGTTCATGAGCGCGGTGGAAGCAACGGTCGCAAGTGTTCTCTCGAGCACTTCTTCTTCGGTCCCTCATATTGTTTTATCGCCTGTTTCTTTCAATCCCGGCAACACGCCACATTTATTGGATACGAGTGACCCCTGCTTTTGGATGGGGGGGGTGGGAAGCACCAGTCTGGCAAAGACTCTATGCGGATACGGAATTGAAGATATTTCTTTTGGCGATGGGTATCCCGATCTTCAGTTTGATTACACAAATGGGTATGTGCATCTTTCCACGGAATTGTTAGTGCAGGTTTATGACTGGTTGGGAGACGAAGTGAGTACCGAGTAATGAGGAATTTTATGAAAAAGAAGGAGTCCACAATCAAAGTTTTAGGATCTGCGGGTTTATTCTTGGCCCTGTTGTTTACTTCGGCCTGTGGAACTCTTTTTGGGAGTGGAAGCGCCGGCGAGGCCGCCAGTGTTGCCTCCGACTTGGTGGCCGGAGTCGATACTGTTGACTTTGATGTCTCTGCCAGCTCCACGGTTTATCACGCGGTCACTTTTACTAATTTTACGGCTACCAGTTTGACAGTCACCAAACTTGCTTTCTACAACAACGTTTGCAACGATTTTTCTCTCTACGACATTACCGACACATCAACCGGAAATATTTTGGTGACGACTGGCGCCAGCCCGACATTTAATCTGGCGACAAATAGTCAGGCCAACATCAATGTGCGCTACAGTCAAACGGCTTCTTGTCCTTACAACGCTGGTTCTGGTTATCAGACCACTCTCTACATTTATTACACACAAAATGGCGCCGATCAGATTGCCAGTGTGACCTTGGAGCCCACGGGGAGTACAGGGGCCGGCGGTGTTTTTGCCTGTGACGTCATCACTGACAATAGCGCCTTGTATACCGAAAGTGGAATTACAGCTCCGGAAGACGGAACTTACTATCTGCGTATCGACCGGATGCGGGGGTATATGTATGGGACAAGCATTACAGTTGTTGAGTCAGCACAACGCATCATGGGAACTGATGTGAATGGATTAACGGAAGAGGATTTTACCAAGCCTTTTATTCAGACCGATATTTCTGGAACCAAAGTTACCCTTCATCAAATTATCGACACCACCGATTTTTGTCTCCCTTCCCCCAAAGATAACAAAGTTTTTGGAGGCGCGTGGACTTTGCTTACTTCCGATGCCGATTATACGGGGAGTATTCTTTCCACCGGCAGTGTTTTAGTTTCGAGTGTTGGTGACTCGAATATTGTTAGTGTGACGATTTTAAGCGAACATATTCCAAATGGTCTTCTTTTTCCAATTGCAGATAGTAACGGCACTTTTCAAATTTCCCTTAACAGTGACCTATCAACTGGCAAGGTTCCTTCCGGAACTGCCGACAGTACGGTGATTACTGCTGGTCTTGCAGAAGCTTATAGCCAGACGGATGACAATGGAGACCCGCTTCTTCCGATCAAAAAAGGAAGCGGAGGAAGTTATTATTTACAGGGGACAGCGTTAAGTAATGGCACTATCACTTTTGTCGGCATAGGACAATTTGTGAATACGAACAATACTTTTATCGGTGATGATGTAGACTTAGCCAAGACATCTTTACTTGAAAATGAAGCTTATATTTTTATTTTGTTGGATGCTACCGTGATGAAAGCCGTAGCAGGGGGAACATAAAGAGTTAAGGAGATTTTTATGGATGACAATCAAATCAGGATCCCTTCAGTTGATTTAAAACCTTCTGTTGATCAGTTGAGTGAGCTTTATCAGTCACTCACCGCCCCTTGTGTTCAAGTGAACTCACAGCAACCAGTTCCCGAAAATTTTTGTTCCACTTATTCGCAAGTCACGGGGGATATGCAGAATGCGGATTTTCCGTTTCCGGTTGCAGACAATAAGCGGAAACGTTCTGTATCTCCAAGCGATCCTACTGCCACGAAAACGGGGCGTGAAATTTGTAACCAAAACGCCGAGACCCTCTTTGGCATTGCATTAGATGCTGCTAACACTTGTCCGCCAGACTTTCCCATTATTCTTTCTCATGTTCATGACGGTATCTACATGGCGCGTCGTGCTGGCTGGTCCGATGATCAGATTAGCAAATCTATTGAACCCATCCGCGATGCACTTAAGCCTTGTTTGGAGAAGGAGCTTCCGTTACCGTCTCCTCCTACACCACCAAATCCTTCCCCTCCGCTGGCGGCGCCTCTTCCGAAAAGAAAATCTTTTTATTTTTTTGCAGAAGTGGAAGGAGGCCCGCATTTAGATTCTTTTCATTCTGTCGATGCAACTGGGGCTGTTGGAGTGAAATATTTTTCAGGGCCTGATCGACGGCTTATTATTCAAGTAGGATTGGGAGAGAATGTGCGGGGTTCGTTGAATTCATTGGATCCAAATCCGAATGCTCAGCTTAACGACATTTCAGGTTATTCTCCTCAGCTTTTGTTGGGCGGCGGCTATGCTTTTTCGGCAAAAGGTCCGGAAATTTTGTTTGATACCCATTCAAGTGTCCACCAGTTGATTGTAACAACTTACAATCTTGCTACAACTGATGTCGCCCCCATTGTAACAAATACAACCGTGTTTGATCTCGATTTAATCTTGCAAGCACAATTTCATGGTATTTTTGTATATGGAGGTTATCGGGTGGGTGAGTCACTTCATGGAGGAATTGGGTATCAACAGGTGATTGGAATAAAATAAAAAATCTTAAAGGAGAAATAACTATGCCATCAAATTTAAATTTAAATAGTTTTTTGTCAGCCGTGGAGTCATTGGCCGATGATCTGTTACCTTCTCATCCTTCAACTCAGTCAGCGGTAGAAGCTACAGGAACAGAGCCTACCCAAGATTATTACACCACCGTCTCAAGTGAACCAGAACAATCGCACGTGAGTGGAGGTGGTGGATCTTTATCTTTATTGTTTTCCATGTTTACGATTATGGCCTGTAGCCCCACTAAAGAAACCAAATACGAACCTGTTTGCGCAGATGTTGATGGTGATGGCACCGCTGATAGTTCCTGTGGCGGAACTGATTGCAATGACAACGATGCCAGTGTGTATCCAGGTGCCACTGAAACTTGTAACGGTGTCGATGATAATTGTAATGGAACCGTGGATGATAATCCTGTCGATCCTTCCACTTTTTATGCCGATACTGATGGCGATAGTTATGGGAATCTTTCTTCTCCCACTACTGCTTGCACTCTCCCCGCAGGGTATGTGGTGGATTCGACTGATTGCAAAGATGAAGATGCCACCATTCATCCCGGTGCTACTGAAACTTGTAATGGTGTCGATGACAATTGCGACGGTCAAATTGATGAAGGATTGTCGCTCAATACTTATTATCAGGATGCTGATGGCGATACTTATGGGAATCCCAACCAAACGCTCATAAGTTGTACTCAGCCAGATGGCTATGTCACCGATAATCGTGATTGTGATGATACAAATCCGGAAGTTAATCCGGCGATGGTAATTCAGGATGCTGTAAATGCGGCTTCTGATGGGGATGTGGTTTATGTATGTGATGGGACTTATGATGAGAATGTAACCATTAGTGATAAAGCGATTACTTTGATTGGGGAGTCAACTGATGCCATTATTAATGGAAATGGGATTAATACAATCATTGTTACAGGTACTTCCAATGCTGTCATAGAGAACCTGACAATTACTGGGGGGGATGAATGGGGGGGGGTGGTGATTGAGCC
>OBEQ010939450.1_pt1 | contig 18268 bp, 21 predicted proteins | sample 1670901 | NCBI WGS metagenome assembly OBEQ01 (sample SAMEA104232315, study PRJEB22302) | groundwater metagenome | biome: forest; feature: aquifer; material: groundwater | place: USA | collected 2011-08-07 | depth 5.4 m
AGATTGCTTCCCTCACGGGACGCCTGCTGGCAGTCGCTCCGCTCGCAATGACAGGGTTTAAGGTATTAGAGAACACTATTGTTTATGGCACTCCGCTTCGGACTTATCGGTCTTGGTTATTTCGGTAAAAATTATCTCCGTCTTCTTCAGCAGATGGAGGGAGTCGAACTTGTCGCCGTCGCCAATCGCGAACCGGAGGCGTTTGTTGCGTACGCCGCTCTTCTGCCGCCCGTTATCAAACGGTATCAAGACGCCGCGGAGCTTATCGCCGATCCGGCGATTGACGCGATTGTTATCGCCACGCCCGCATCAACGCATGCGGCGCTTGCACGACAGGCATTGGAAGCGGGCAAACATGCACTCGTTGAAAAACCGATGGTGCGCTCGTCCGTCGAGGCGGAAGCATTGGCGCGTGCGGTGAAAAAGTCGGGCAAAATTTTTATGGTCGGTCATCAATATGTCTACCATGATTCTGTTCGCCATTTGAAAAAAGAGCTGGAGGCGGGACGGCTTGGCCGCGTGGCTTTCGTTTTTGCCGAGCATTTTTATTTCGGTCCCGTCCGGCATGATATCCCGCTCTTATGGGAGACGGCGACGCATGAGCTCGCCCTGCTTGAGTATGTCTTCGGTTCGCGCGAGATAACGGGCGTAAGCGGCAAGAAGATCTCGCTTGTCGGCGGCGGGCGGGATGACTTTATTCAGGCCGCGATTTCATGTGATGACGGGATGGTTCTGAATCTGTCCGTCTCGTGGTTTATGCCGCAAAAAATTCGGCGCATGGCGTTTGTCGGCAGGGAAGGCGTGGCTCTTTTTGACGACCAACTCGCCGAACAAAAACTCAAATTCATCATGCAGAAGTATCCCGCGGAGCGGGATGGTGGTACCGCTTCAACGTGGTTTGGCGCGGCGGAGGAAAAAACAGTCGTACCTGATATTGCCGCCCGTGAGCCGTTACGGAACGAAGTTGAGCATTTTGTCTCGTGCATTCATTCCGGTGCCGAACCGCTTACCGGCATCGCGCACGGTGTACGCATAACGCGCATGCTGGAGCAGATTGACGGATTTCTGGGGTAAAGGCTGGTGTAACGGAAATTTCCGCCTTCAGCCGTGTGACGCTCTGGTGGGAGCTTTGGTTATATGGTATGATGTACCGTGCAAAAGAGTTGTCGGTGCGGAATAAACCGTCCCCGTAAATATCACATAAAAACCCTATGGAACCTACCGGAAAATCGAAAAACATCGCACTCATTGTTGGACTCGCGATTCCCGTCCTCATGATCGTGGCGGTTGCGGGGAGTATTTATATTCCCCAGTTTTTTGCGCCCAAACCGCAGTATGACTTTTTATACACGAATGACTCTTATGGCGGGCCGTATGGTGCGCAATTCTACGAAGTACAGAACGGGAAGATTGTGAAAAATCCTCCGGTACTGCCACCGCAGGATCCAAACGCGCCGCCTTATATAAACTCCGCGACTCCGCAACCTTATGTCGCCAAGCCGGTTCCGGCTCCCGAGTCGCGATTGTTTCGCTATGATGTGAAGAACGATACGAACAAGGAAGTAACATTTGAAGAGGCGCAAAATCTCACCCTTACGACGGATCAAAAATCTCCCGACGGTTTTGAGTTTCGCGACGGCTCGCGGGGCGGCGATTTCTTCCCGTTTGGCGGTGGGTATGATTACAACACGAAGTATCTGACCGGACATGGCATAAGTCGAAAGCTGAATATCTCCGGCAATCAATATCAGTATAATCCCGTTCGCTTTCTCGGATGGATTAAGAACTAAGCGCCCGCGCATAACAATGGAAAAACAAGAACTCTTGCAAGAAATCCGTACCGCCGCGGCGGGTAAAAAAATATCGCGCGAAGAGGTGATTGCCGCGTATGGCGCAGGCGTGGGGATGCCGATGGCGCACGCTTCATCGCTTAAGCGATTGAGTGTTGTCGATGTTTTGTATTTCATCGGCGGGGCGATCGTGTTTATCGGTATCGCCGTACTCATCGGTCAGCATTGGAACGAACTTGGCGTGCCGACGCGTATTCTTGCAACGCTGGGCTCGGGCGTAGCGGCGTATATCGTCGGTGTGTTTCTCTCGCGCGATGAGCGGTTCGGTACGGTGGGGACGGCGTTCTTCTTCCTTTCGGCGCTTGTCATGCCGATCGGGCTTTTTGTGGTATTCGATGCGGCGGGCGTTGAGGTCGGAGGTGCGGGCATGCAGAGCGTTGTCGCCGCTCTTCTGCTTGCCGTGTATCTTGCTTCGCTTTTTGTTTTTCGCAGGACGCTTTTTATCTTTTTCAGCATTCTTTTCGGCACGTGGCTTTTTTTCAGTTTTACGAGTTTTCTCATTCTCAACAGTCCTCATCTCGCCACGCCGGAATTTTTTGAGTATCGCGTGCTCGCCGCCGGGCTCGCCTATGTTTTCTTTGGATATGCGTTGCATGAAGCGGTTGCTGCGGTCGGTGAACCTCGTGAAGAATACAGTGCGCTGGCGAGCTGGTTGTATGCGGGTGGCGTTGCGCTTTTTTTGGGTGCGGCGTTGGCGCTGGGCGGATGGTCGCCGAATCAGAATGCCTTTTGGGAAGTTATCTTTCCCGGGCTGGTTTTCGGGGTGATCTTTTTGAGCATTTATCTGCGCGCCCGTTCGTTTCTCGCGTTCGGTTCCGTGTACTTGATGGCGTATATTCTAAAAATTACGGCCGAGTATTTCAGCGATACGCTCGGCTGGCCGCTGGCGCTCGTGCTTGCGGGACTGTGCCTTATCGGGATCGGCTACGGCGCATTCCGTTTGAATCAAAATTATCTTGTAAAAGAGGTTGGTGGGATGCGCTCATAATCTCATATGTACGCGAAACTCTCGATTATTATTCCGGCATACAACGAAGAAAAGCGCCTGCCCCTCACGCTGGCGCGACTTTTTGCCGTTATGGGTGAGCGGTATAAGGGACCGTATGAGGTTATTGTTGCCGACGACGGCAGTACCGACGGTACCGCGCGGGAAGTTGAAAAAGAAGCCGCCCGGCACCCCGAACTTCGGCTCGTATCGTTTGCCAAGAATCGGGGACGCGGTGCGGTCGTGCGCGACGGCGTGCTGAAAGAAGCGTCGGGAGATTTTATCTTGCAAATGGATGCGGACGGCAGTACGGAGATGGAGGCGATTCCGCGCTTTGTCTCCTACCTTACGGAACACGCGGACGTCGATATACTTACCGGAAGTCGGACGATTGCCGGCGCAAAAATCCTCACGCCCCAGCCTTTCTTGCGTGTCGCGCTGGGAAATTGTTTTCTTGGTGCTGCAAAAATCATGTTCGGCTGGCCGATGGTTGACCGTATCAACGGATTCAAAATGTTCCGCCGCGCCGCCGCATTGGATAGTTACGTCCATCAATTCAGCGACCATTATATCGCGGAGGCGGAGATTGTTTTTGTCGCCGAGCGGCGCGGGTGGCGAGTGCGGGAGTTGCCCATTCTCTGGACGGATTACCGCGACTCGCGCATCAAACCTCTTCGCGATTCGTGGCGCTCAATGACGGGCATGGCGCGTATTCTTATCAATAATCGGCGAGGGCTGTACTCGCGGGACCTTCCCCTGCGGAGGATCTGAAGGTGAAAATTCGACCGGCGGGTATGCGGATACCTGCGATTCGTTTGACAGTACTCATCGCACACGTGTATCCTACTCAACAAGTTCTCGGTTGAGTATTTTTTTGTCGGCAGGATAAGAACGGAGGAGAGACCGTGCAGTATGTGAATGAAGCAAAAATGAAAGATGTGCGGATGCTTGTACTTGGCGGATATGGCGTCATAACGGGAAGCCATGTGTCAGTCATTGCCGGTTATGGCGCTTCGGCACCGTGCAGTTCGCGCGACCGGGCGATTATGAAAGTTCTGCGTGCCGTTCATTTTCCCGTTGCGGTTATTTCACAAAACGACGATCTGTGTTTGCGGTCGTGCTGTGCGTGGCTTGGTGCGGATTACTATACCGAGAGTAGGGTCGACGAAGGCAGTATCACGGTTTTTGAACGAATCGTTGAGCGTTCCGGAATCCCGTTGAACGCGATCGCATATCTTGGCGCGAATTGGGAAGATATGCCCCTTCTTGAAAAAGTAGGTCTTCCCCTTATGGTGGCGGACGCCGATCCGGTATTGCGCACCGTATGCGCCGCACGAACGCGTGCGAAGGGTGGTGACCATGCCGTCATGGAAGTCGGACGGATCATCCTTTCTCTCTATGAAGAGATGATGTTTATCTCCGCATGGATGAACCAAATAGCAAGTATGACGCACATTCTCGCTTCCCATAAAAATGGTGTTGCCGTTTAATCCGTCCGGGTTTTGCTTTTCATAGGCAAGACCCGTTTTTTTTGGTACGCTTGCGCAATGGAAAACAAAAAGCCGTCCGTCCTCTTTATTCCCAAGAGCCGCATTGATGCCGCACTGGCGAAGAGTCCCGCCGAGGGCAAGCGGATGCTGGATTCGGTGCGCGCGCTGACGGCTCCGGCGGGGATGCCGTTTAATATTCTTGAGGACTCGCACACGAATAATCTCGCCGAAATCCATAAAACTATAAGCGATCTGTGGTTATGTTTGGAGGGGGAGGCGACTTTTATCCATGGCGGTGGATTGGTGGAGCCGCGGGTAAAAGAAAAAAACGGCGTACGCAATGAAAACGAACTGCTTGCGGGATCGATTCACGGCGGTATTCAAATCATTATGCATCCGGGTGACTGGCTGTGGATTCCTGCCGGCACGCCTCATCAGCATCAGGCCGCCGGCACCGCCCGCCTTGCGGTTATAAAAATACCCGCATGAAAAAAAGAGCGCTCCATCCGGCTATCAGGTTGCTCAAAAAAATACCAAAAGGGAAGGTGGCGACATATAAAGAACTGGCGCGCGCGTGTAAAACTTCCCCGCGGGCGGTCGGTCGTATTATGGCGGGCAACGCCGATCCGGTCGGCTATCCCTGTTACAAAGTCGTTGCCGCAAACGGTGCGCTCACCGGTTACAGCGCTCTTGGTGGTTTGGCAAAAAAGCGCCAACTCCTTGTCCGCGACGGTGTACGGTTTTCGGGTGAGCGTGTTCATCCTGCATGCTTTCATCGCTTCCGCCGCTCCGTCATTACGAGGATCTTTCAGTAGAAAGACCTACTGGGTTCTCGCTCTTACGAGACGACGCGGCAATCTATCATTTCGAGCTTAAGATTGCTTCGCCCAACAATGGGGCTCGCAATGACAGAGAGTTTTAAGATTAAGCAGGGGCTGGTCTTGCTTTTTAGCAGTGTTTATCGTATGATACTCCGAGGTGTTGGATGAGATCAAGCTGTGTCCTTTCACACAATGATTAAGGAGGCGTGTGATGTTGCTACCCTTCGGTTACTTTGGCAATGCGATAGCTGATGCGCCCTATGGCGCAAAAACAACGCCTCGGGATGGATGGTTTATCGGTTCTTTTTTTCCGGAAGACGATGTACGGCATGATACCCGTGTAAGCCTACGTTTTTCTCTGCTTCCCCGCGGCACGGGGCGGGAGGAGATGACGCGCGAGTCGGACACAAGCGCCATGTGGTACACTATTTTCCGCGGCGTACTTGAAAATGTCTTCCAATTTCCCAACCGTGATGAAGAGCGCGTCGTGCTCTACCAGCCCATGGACTGCGCGCTCGTTCAGTCAGGGCATCGTCATCGTTGGATGGTAAGGGAGGAGTGTTTGGTTTTTATGGCACGATGGGAGACAAGCGAGCGGAAAGACCAACTCATCTGGACTGGCAATACAGGTTGTATCGCTCGCGACAGGGTAACCAATCTTATGGTCGGCGAGAGTGTTTTCCCGCCACGGCATCCCTGTTGCACCGATGCTATCCAGATAAATGCGGGGAGATTTAAAAAAGGCGAGGAGTTTCCTCTGAAGACGGGGGAAGAGCAGGGCAAGAAAGTTGTTGTACTGGTGTCCGGCGGTGTGGAGGTTATTTCGTCCACAACGGAGGGTCGGTGTATCTATACGCTCTCGCAAAAAGGCGATTACCATCTACTTTCTGACGCGGGAACGACGCGCATGGTGAACGTGGTGGAGGACGCCTACCTTATCACAGTGGCGTGGTAAAAAATACCAGAAGGGGGATATATGCCGCATCTTGTTCTCACTTTGGAATAAGATGCGGTTTTTTATTGTCCGAGATTCCGCATGGCAAAGAAACCAAAGGGGGTATAGAATGGTTTTATCCGTTATTGATTACCGGCTGGTAATACTCACCACCTATGGATGATAAAAAGATAAAGATTTTTAAGCCGGAGGTGTGGGAGCGGGATTGGGGTCAGGAAATTCTTCTGGGGCACTCCAAGGGCAAGTACACGCTCAAGATGCTCGTCAGGAAAGCCGGCGCCAAGGGGGGACTTCAGTATCACCGGGTAAAAGACGAGATCGGTTATCTTTTTTCCGGAGAGATTCTGTTTCGTTATGACAATGGGGACGGAAAACTCACCGAAGTCAAAATGACACCGGGTCAGAGTGTGCATATTCCGGCGGGATGCGTGCACCAAGAAGAAGCACTTACGGATTCCATTATGTTTGAGGCGTCCAATCCCGTGTTTGACGACCGTGTGAGGATGGAGGAGAAGTACGGTTTGAAAGTAGAAGAAGGAGGGCTTCCCACGACGACGGAGCCGAGAATTGAGTAATGAGCATTGTTGAGAGGGGGGAATAAGGCATGGGTATAAGGGTAGCTGGTACTCCGATACTGATCATTCATCGGTTAGAGGAACTTGATGAAGCGCTGAAGATTTCTCCCATCGTAATCTACGATCCGCCAAGGGTAAGGATGAGACGGAGAGGTTCGTTGCTCCCTGCGGTTATTGTAAAGCCAGCACGCCGCATCTCTCCTTTAGTATCTTTTGTCTATACTGCGGAAACGGCATGGAGCGCAGTTCTGGCAGTAGCCGAAGGATGGACTAAAATACACCAGTTTTGGCCGGCTCGCTGTTTCTGCCTGTGGGGAGACGCCAATGCGATGGTACGCGCACTGCAAGAGATGTTTCCGGAGCTTCGCCAGCAGGTGGATGTCATTGAGCTTTGAGGCGATGCCGACTGTTTTAGGGGGTTGGTGCATAAAAAAATGCGGAGGAGACGAGTTCGTCCCTCCGCATTGCTGTTCTCGGGGAAGTATTATATCACAGATTGTAATCAGTTAGAGTTAGAGTTCCATTTCTTGAAGTTCTACTGTGAGTGCGTAGACTGCAATTGCGGCGCTCACCCATAGTACTGGTGGAAAAAAAGTTGATCCGCAATCCTTAACAAACCGTACGATAAGGAGATTGCCGCAGATTGCGTACATCGACCAGAAGAACACGCCGAGGATCATATTTGTCCAAAAGCTCTCCTTGTCGGTGCTGCTCAAGGTCTGAACAATGCCGTTATAGGCAAACAATCCGGCGATTATCGCAGCAAGGACAGTGCCTGAAATCGCGTATCCGCAGACGTGATATATGTGCCGGCAGAAGATGAATGATCCTACGGCGTACGGGACGGCAATACTGACCGTAATTGCGAATCTTCGCGAGTGGGTCATGGCAATTCCTTCCGTTAGATTGTGATAAGAGCAAGACAACAATCATGGCATATTTAATTATATGCGTCAAGTGTTCCGCCGGATGAAAATAGGGTATGCTCGTGATATGGAAAATAGGAAGTTAAAGACGTTCTACGACAAGGTCTACGCCAAAGGCGAGCGGAAGCATTACACTTCGCTTATGTTTTCGGGGGATAAGGTTCCGCCGGCGAAAGATGCGGTGCTGAAGCTCATTTCGTGGAAAAATAAAGAAGTGCTGGATGCCGGATGCGGAACGGGAGAGATGCCGTTTTTAATCGCCAAAAAAGGAGCCAAACGCATCGTCGGGATTGATTATTCGCAGTCGGCAATTCAAGAGGCGGAGAAAAATTATCATCTGTCGAACTTGTCGTTCCTCTGCGCCGATCTGCAAAAAGTGAAGGGTACTTTTGACGTTATCGTCTCACTCGGCACGATTGAGCATATTGATGATCCGCTTGCGGCGTTGCGGCGGCTCAAAAAACTCCTCAAGCCGGGCGGTTCGCTTATCGTTACCTGCCCCAACTGGACGAATCCGCGCGGCTATATTTTGATGGCGTTGCGTATTTTATTTGACGCCAACATCACGCTTGCGGATTTGCATTATCTTACGCCGGTTGAGATGGAGGCGTGGGCGAAGAAATTGGGCATGACTATTAGCTGGAAAACGGTTGAGCAGGAGTGGGGGCACGGCGAGAAGATGATCCGCGATCTCGCACGGCGACTCCCCAATGTGGCGCGGGATTCCACATTGCCGACGGACGCACGACGTATCGCGGCGTTTATAAAATGGCTGGGGGTGCACGCGCTTCCCTTTGAGGGTGAGACGCGCCACGGCGGGGCGGTAGGAGTGTATCATATGCGGCTACGATAATTGTGTTTTTATGTATGGCGTGGTATAGTACCAGTGTTAATCGTGCTCTTTCCCATGGAGTGATTTTTGCTGAAAAAAGGAGGCGGTATGAGTGCGGATGCCGAGAGTATCTTTCGGGAGAATTTATCTCTGGTTATCTGTGAAGCGAAGGTATACGGTGCTTCATCTTATGAATGTAGGGCGTTGGAAGATGCTTTTTTTGGGTGGCGCGAGCGGTATTTGAGTTACTACCCAAAACTGGCTGATTTTGGAGCGCGATTTGATGAATGGATCATGTTATTCATCGGGCGACGGGCGGAAGAGGAGGGTTCTACCCTTGATGAATATTTGGACGAACCACCTGACGCATCGTTTGTAGGGCTAGTGAAGGAGGCGACAGATGACTTTCTACGGGTATCCAGTCACGCCCAAGAGCTTAAGGCGATAGAAAGAGATCTCTCCGCGATGCTTGCGGAAACAATCGAAGCCGTTTTAGAGCATTATCCGGCTAGTGCTCAAGCGGTGAGGGTACGCTGGTCTTTTGACCTTGACCATCAGCGCAATCCAACCCGTTTCTTGATTCCAGAAATTGAGATGGAGGGAGTGGATGGTTTTTTTGGTGTTATCAACATACAAGAATTCCAGCGGCTCTCCTTCAGTGAGAGAGCGCAAGCGGTAGTGCATGGCAACATGTTTAATCGCATCCCTCCGGAGTAAGTAGTGTCGCTCCGCAACCTTTAGTGGTTTCGGAGCGTTTTTTTGAAACCGTAAGTTTATTCTACTTGTTCTACCTTTCATGAAGGTGTTGATTCTGGCCGGTGGATTCGGAACGCGATTGGCGACTATTGCCGGGAGCCGTCCCAAGCCCTTGGTTGAGGTGGCGGGGCGGCCTATTTTGGAGCGGGAAATTGCTCTTCTCCACGGGCATGGTTTCACCGATATCCGTTTGAGTTTGCACCACAAGGCGGATCAGATTATCGCATTCTGCGATGCGCGGTGGCCGGGAAGCATCGAGTATATCGTGGAGCCGGAACCGCTGGGAACAGGCGGAGGAATCAAGTACGCGAGCCGTGATTGGCACGAGCCGTTTATGGTTTTGAACGGCGATATTTTGAGCGATCTTGATGTGGCGGCGTTTGCGGCATCGCGCCCCGATGCGATCGGATGCGCGTATCAGGAAGATGCGCGCGGCTTCGGACTGGTAGACATCGGGGAGGGCGTCGTGTACGCATTTCACGAGAAGCCGACGGAGCCGGTTTCGGGCTATATCAATGCGGGCTATTATCTGCTTACGCCCGAAGCGGTGCGCGGTGTCGCCGCGGATCGGTTTATGATTGAAACCGAAGTTTTTCCTCACCTCGCGACTGCAGGAAAACTCTCCGCATTTGTCCATGAGGGCTACTGGATCGATGTGGGTACCGAAGACAGATTCTGGAAGGCGAATCGCGATCATGAGGATGCCGCATAGATAGAACTAAGGCTTTGTGTGCTGTTGCGGAAGAGTAAATATCTTCATCTTTTTATGCCTATCATACGAACAATGAAAGACACGGTATTCCGCACCTATTGTCGGGCGCGGAATTTCCATCCGATCTGGTATCATGTGCTCAATCGCGAGGCGAAAAAAATCTGGCACACGCATCAGTCCGATGTTCCCGATGCACTGACCGAGGGAATCATCGCGTCGCTTCACCGCGACGGTGTCGCCGTTACCGATGTTGCATCTCTTTTTTCCAGAGGGTTGTTCGATGCGGCGCGGCGGTTTGCCGGTGAAGCTTTAGCGCGTCCGGAAATACAGGGGGAGATTAAGCGGCATGAGCGCATGATCGTGGAACGCGTTGAGAGCGGAGGACAGCGCAAGGGGGCAAAAAAGTATCTCAAGGATTTTATCGTTGAGCCGTACGGGTCGACGACCGATGAAAGAATACCCGATATGCGAAATCCCTTTATCCGCATGAATCTTGACGAGCGCGTTGTTCACATCGCCGGTTCGTATATGGGCATTGCGCCCAAATTGCGAGGGTTCTCCCTCCGCCAGACGCTTCCGGTGCCGGCGGGTGCCGCGGAATATTTTTCTCAACGTTGGCACCGTGATCCGGAAGACAGAAAGATGCTCAAAATGTTTATTTATATGACGGACGTTTTGGATGAGCGGTCAGGTCCTTTCATTTACATTAAGGGATCCCAGCCCGGCGGGGCGCGCGGGAATGTGTTTCCCCAGCATCCGCCTGCCGCAACATATCCGGAGGCGGGGGCGGTGGAGAAGGTGGTTCCGCGGGAGTTGATGAAGATGTGCCTGGGGCGTGCCGGTACCGTTGTATTCGCCGATACCAGCGGCTTGCACAAAGGGGGATACACGACCGCCGCGCCGCGTCTTATGTATACGGGGACATTTTATTCCCAGGCCTCGCTGACGCGTCATCATCTTGCCGTGCGGGATGACGTGTCCGCCTTGTCCCCCCTCGCGCGCTATGCGTTGGAATAGTGTGCGAATGGAATGGGGGGGGAGGCGCGCGAGAACCGCACCGGACGATGAAAACAATTCTTATAAAATTCGACAATAGTTTTTTTGTGCGCAATTTTTTGCGCACCGATGCTTTTTTGGTGCTCATGGAAGCGGAGGAGGTGAGGATCGTTTTTCTCACGCCGGCAGAAAAAAGAGATCATTATCGCCGTGAATTTTCCTCCCCGCGCGTTTTTTTTGAAATACTTCCTGAAACCAAGCATTTTTTGAGCGAGCGTTTTTTTAAATTCATCGAGACGGCGAGTATTCATTCTCACACGGTCTCCATGATGCACCGGACCGAATATGTGCGGACCGCGGGACAAAAATTGTGGATTCGGCGTGTCGTGCTGTACGTTATTCGTCGGGGATTGTGGCGATTGGGGAGGTACGGCGTGTGGCGCGCATGCATCCGCAGAGCATATTTTTTGTTGCCGAGCCGTACGTTCAGCCGTTTTTTTGACGAATACCGACCGGATCTCGTCTTCTCTCCTTCCATGGCGTACACCGACGGCCGTATGTTGAAAGAGGCGCGGCGTCGCGGGATTAAGACCGTCGGCATGGTCTTGAGTTGGGACAATCTCTACAGTAAAACAATGCTTCGCGTGTTTTCGGATATGCTTGTGGTGCATACCGACGAGGTCAGGGAGCAGGCGGTGAAATTGGGGGACTATCCCCGCGAACGTATCGTGGTTTCCGGTATTCCCCAATACGACCGTTATTTCAGGAGAACCGATATCATACCGCGCGAACGATTTATGCGCTCCATCGGCGGCGACCCGCACAAAAAACTTATCGTCTATGCGGTTTCCGGAAAGGCGGGGCTGCATATTGATTACGCTCTCGTAAAACTTCTGCAGGAAACCATTCGGCGCGGAGAGATTAAAACGCCAGCCCAGCTCCTCCTGCGCGCTCATCCGCGGTACGATTTCTCACCGGTAAAAATAAAGCAGATGCGGGAGGAGTACGGTTGTCTGGTACGGCCGGCGATGGGGCATGTGGGAGAAAGCGGGGATAATTGGGAGTTTGATGCGGAGGCGGTCGCGTTTCTCGCCAATACGCTTGCCCATGCGGATGTCGTGGTCGCGCTGTATACGACCTTTTTCATTGAAGCGGCGATTTTCAACAAGCCGCTCGTCGCCGTCGGTTTTGACCTGGAGGAGACGGATTATTGGAATTCCGCCCGGCATTTTTTTGAGTGGGATCATCTGCGGGAGCTTGACCGCTTGGGAGGCATTTGGCGCGTTGAAAGCCGCGAAGAGTTGATCCGCGCGGTGAATACAGGGCTTGAAAATCCAAAACATCGTGAAGAGGGACGGCGGCGGATCGTTCTTCGTCAAAGCCAATTTACCGATGGAAAGTCGGGTAAGCGCCTTGGCCGCATCATCCTCGCGGCGCTCTCTTCCTCATGAGGTGGGATGAAACTCTTGCCCTGCCGCGTTCGTTGAAAAAGCGGGAGTATACGGTCGCTATGCTTAAGCTATTATGAACATTTTTTCTCGTATCACAACCGGTGTATCCATACGCAGTGCGCACCTCTTTTTTTGGATTCGCTCAAGAAAATCCGTATGGTTGTATGCGGTGAACGGAAAAAGCAGGCGCGCGAAGAAAAAAAATCCGACCGAACTCTCTGGGGTACAACGGCGCATTGTGGCGGATCTTCTGCGCGACGGCATTGCCGTGGCGCATCTTGATGAATTTTTCCCCCGGCGCGGACTTCTGGAAAATTTTCAGCACGTCGTCGCGGACGGTAGGGCGCGCGCGGATACGCGAACACACAAGGCATTTCTTAAAAATCTATGGGACGCGGTGCCGCTTGTCGACTTTGGGAATCCTTTTTTCGCACTCGCGCTGGACGATGCCATTCTTGCGACCGTCAACGAGTATATGGGGCTGTGGTCGTATTTTTTTTATCTGACGCTCAATGTGACGACACCGGTGCCGGCGGGGAGCGAGGCGGTGCAGTCCCAGCGGTGGCACGGAGATCCGGAGGACAGAAAAATGTGCAAGGTGTTTTTGTATCTGACGGATGTGGACGAGGGGTCGGGGCCGTTTACTTATGTGCGGGGGAGTCAGTCCGGAGGGCGGTGGCGGCATTTGTTTCGTGAACAGTCGCCGCGGGGTATCATGCCGCCGAAGCGTCCTATCAAAGAGATCGTACTCCCCGCCGATATTATGACCTGCACGGGCAGAGTGGGAACCCTCATCTTTTGTGATACGAGCGGCTACCATCGGGGGGGCTATGCCACGAAAAGCGAACGGATCATGCTCACGATGGGGTACTGCTCGGGCGCGAATCCCTACCCCATGCGCGTCCGTTTCTCCGAGCTTTTACGGGAGCAAGAGGAGTATCAAGTGTTGGGTCCCGCGGCGCGCCATGCCCTCACCTTTGCGCCCGGACGCACCGTTTCTTATTTTTTTAGAAAAATAAAACCCCGTTTCAAATATGGCGCTTAACGGGGAGCGTATGCCCATCCGCAAAAAATAATCTCACACACATAGCCGCATGATGCTCTCCAAGAAAGACCTGAAAAAAGAATTCTTCCGCCGCGTACCGAAAGCCCGCCCGTGGAGCCCCGTCCACCGGTCATGGTTTGAATTCATGTACGCCGCGCATCTCCTGGCAAAACCCGGGACGCGTCTGCTCAACATTTACGCGTCGTGGGATTTTTCGGGTAACCGCGAAGAGGTGTACCGTGAAAAGTTTTTTTCCGCATGCGACTATGAGGCGCTTGATTTCGGGAAAGACACCTTTATCCATCCCGCGAAAAAAGAAGGCGAGGATCGGCACGCAATTCCTTTTCCGGACAAACATTTTGACGTGATTGTGACGACGAAGTATATTATGGAGCATATTTCCGAGCCGGAGCGGGTGGTGCGGGAATTGTATCGCGTTCTTAAACCCGGGGGAGAGGTGTTTGTCGTCGCCGCGCATGTGCGGCGCCAGCACCAGAAGCCGTACGACTTCTTTCGCTTTACGGAGTTTGGACTCGAGCATCTTTTTAAAAAAGCGGGATTTAGGGAGCTGACGATTACGGCGAGCAACGGGTGGGCGGTTACCCTGACCTCGTATGCTTATTTTTTTGAGCGGAGCATTCCCATGCCGCGCATCCTCGAACGTTTCTTTGATGGCGTCTATTATTATCTTGTTGAACCGCTCGGTTTTTTCCTTGACCGGTTTGATGACGGATACGGTCGTGATCTGTCTCTTTACTATCTCATACGGGCAAAACGATAAACGTTAAATTACAAAATCCCTTGCAGGTTATCATTGCGAGGAATAGTAATGGTGAAGCAATCTTTCTCTCCCTCTGTCATTGCGAGAAGGTTTCCGACGACTGCCAGCAGGCGTCCCGTGAGGGAAGCAATCTAATATCTTGAGATAGAGATTGCCGCGCCCCAGAGCGGGGCTCGCAATGACAAGGGAGAAATGAGTTTCATAATCCCAAGATAATAAAGGTCATCACTCTTATGGCGCACCACCTAGAAAACATATTCGTCTCGCGTGAACACTCCTTGAAGGAGGTGCTTGCCGTCATGGCCGCAAATAAAAAAGATTCAAGCATTCCGCCCGGCATCGCACTGGTCGTTGAGAAGGACAAAAAACTGTGCGGCATTATCACGAACGGCGACATCCGGCGGGCGTTTGCGGCCGGTAGGGCGGTGACGGATCCGGTGTCGCGGGTGATGAATCCTGCGCCCTCGGTTATCGTCCGTCCGGACGGAGGAGAAATTCTGCCGCGTGTTATTGCGGAAATAAAATCAGGTCGCTGGCCCAAAGACCGGCTGGAGAAGATCATTATCACCGATTCCAAGGGTCGCGTGTTGGATTTGGTGTCTTTTTACGATCTGGTACAAAAAAGCGATACGCGCTTCAAGCATATCGGTGTGGTGGGGCTCGGGTATGTCGGGCTGACGCTGGGGATCACGCTTGCCGATCTTGGTTTTATGGTGAAGGGGGATGAGACCAATAAAGGGGTCGCCGAGGCGATCCGACGCGGCAAGCCGCATTTTTATGAGGCGGGGCTGGATCGGCTTCTGTCCGATCATCTGGGCAAAAATTTTGTCGTGGCATCGGATTTTTCCAAAGAAAACAATTGCGATGTTTATTTTATCGCCGTGGGTACGCCGTTGGATGACAATCATATTCCCAATCTGGGGCACCTTGAGGCGGCGGCGCGCAGTGTCGGTGCCGTGCTGAAGTACGGCGATGCGGTGGTGCTCCGCTCAACCGTGCCGCTCGGGACGACGCGCGACATCGTGCTTCCCCTTTTGGAAAAAGAATCGGGGCTCACGGCGGGAGAAGGATTCTTGCTTGCCTTCGCGCCGGAGCGGACGATTGAGGGCCGCGCGTTGGAAGAGCTCCGCGTACTGCCCCAGGTCATCGGAGGAATCAACCACGCCTCCAGCGATCTGGTTGCCAGTATTTTTAATGTACTCTCGCACTCTACGGTTATCGTGGAGTCGCTCGAGGCGGCCGAGATGGTGAAGTTGGTGAACAATACCTACCGTGATGTCTCATTCGGTTTTGCCAACGAGGTCTCGCTCGTGGCGCACGCGTGGGGCATTGATGCCAAGGAGGTCATTGATGCCGCGAACTACGGCTATGAGCGGAGCCGCGTGCCGAGTCCTAGTCCCGGCGTGGGCGGGTATTGCCTTGAGAAAGATCCTTATATTTTTATAGAAAGCGCGCGAAAACGAGGCTATGAGCTTCGGATGCCGGCTGATGCGCGTGCGGTAAGCGCTCTCATGATAGCGCGTGTTGCCGCAACCATTACTGATTTTTTGCAGGATACTAAAAAAGGCAAGAACGCCAAAATTGCGATTCTGGGGTTTGCGTTTAAAGGTCGACCGGTTACCTCCGACATGCGCGGTTCGACAACGCTCGGCGTGCTGGAGCATATTCGCGCGGCGGGTTTTAAAAACATCAGCGGTTTTGATCCGGCGGTGCGACCCGAAGACATCAAGGCGACCGGCGTAAAGCTTACGCGCTCCGCGGTTGATGCTTTCCGCACTGCCGATGCGGTGCTCGTCATGACGGATCATCCTGATTTTCAAGCGCTGCCCGTACGTGATCTGCTCGCCACAACCAAAAAACCTTCGTTGCTTTTTGATACGTGGTCGCTCTATCATTCCGATGAGGTAAAGAAAGTAAAGGAAGTGACCTATAAGCGGCTGTAAGCAGTATGTACAATTATCTCACCGTTCTGGCGCTCATTCCCGCGCGCGGCGGATCAAAGGGAATACCGAAAAAAAATATTAAGATACTTGCGGGGCGGCCTCTTATCGCGCACAGCATTGTTGCGGCTTTGGCATCACGCTTGATTGACCGCACGATCGTCTCCACCGACAGCGAAGAGATTGCGGCCGTGGCGCGCGAGTGGGGCGCGGAGGTGCCCTTTATCCGGCCGAAGGAGTTTGCCGAGGATCTTACGCCCGACACGCCCGTGTTTGAGCATTGTCTGCAATGGCTTAAAAAAAATGAAGGGTACGAACCTGATATAATCGTGCATCTTCGACCTACGGGACCGCTCCGCACCGCGGAGGAGATTGACGAGGCGATTGAGATGCTTGCCGCAGACCCGGAGGCGGATAGTATTCGTTCGGTGGAAGAGCCGCCGAAATCTCCGTATAAAATGTGGATGCCGGACGGAATGTATATCAAACCATTTAGTGAGATCGCGGGACTGAAAGATGCTCACACGATGCCGCGCCAAATGCTTCCCACCGTCTATCAGACGACAGCGGATATCGGTGTGATGCGCCGCGCGACCGTCACGCAAAAGAAATCGGTCATCGGCGACCGCGTTCTGCCCTATGTTTTACGCCGTCCGACGGTTGATATTGACACGCCGTTTGATTTTGAAATCGCGGAGTTGTTATTGCACAAAAGAGAAAAGTAAAAGCCCCTCTCGTGCGAGAAGGGCGTGTAGATGGGATCGTGAGTATACTACCATTGAATATGGCGTTTTGCTTCGCGGGAAAGATACTTCCGTTGACTGCAAGCCTCGCGCAGGCGCGCTAGGCGAGGGTCGTCCTCTGACGCGGGCAACCCTGTTCGCACGAAGCCGGCATAGTTGATAAGCGGTACGAGGGTGACAGGTTCAACTGTTAGAGTTCCTCTACCCAGTCCAATCGCTTCTTCCATGCTTGTGCGGAAACTCGCCATACGACTGATGATATGCATCAGCCCATCATCAAGCTCGCCAATGCATGTGAGGAGATCATCCGGAGTGGTGGGGAAGAGGTTACCTGTCCTTACCATGCAACGAAAGGGTAACTCTGTGAGTTGCCTTTCAAGAATGAGGTCTTCGTCAACGGCATCTAAAAAAATACTTCCTGTCAGGTCGTCATCGGGGTCAAGAAAATTGAGGACATCTTTTGATACTTCCACAACTGATAAAACGGTCACATCTGGCCGTTCAGATCGGGTGCGGATAAGTACCATGGGGCCTTGAAACTTGTCGGTTGAGGGATCCGGCTTTATCCGCCAGATGGTCCCTGGGGTGGGACCGAGAAGGTTGTTCAACTTCTGAACTTCCCAGCGCTTTTTCATGCGCTCTTCCATGCGTTGTTCAAGAGTGCTCATGGGGACCCCCTTGTAGGTTATAAAGGTTCGACCGTCTACTGATAACAGGATTGTATCATTTTGCTATCTCTATGTCAAGTACTCAAAATAATCATTATATCGTTACCAACTTTGCCTACGGGACGGGGCCGTATTTGCGGACGACCGATTTGGCGATTGCGGTGAATGACGAGCTTGAAAAATCCGGACGCGAGCGATGCCGTATTCTTGTGCCGTGGGTGTACGGCGACCGCCAGAAAACCGTGATGCTTGAGGAGTTTGCCGCGCACAATGAAAAACATCCGGGCGAGATTCTGTTGGATGCGGAGCTTGGCGCGCTTTTGCGAAGCGTTTTTTATACCGGTACCCGGAGCTATGAAGACGCACTCCGCCAATGGGTTGCTACGTATCGCGATGTCTCGCAGGCGGCTCATGAGCATCTTGCTGGTACGCTCAAAGCCGAGACACTTCGTGGAGAGCGGGTAGCGTGTAGCGGCAGAGATATTATTGCTGAACTTTCGCGCTCGCCGCGTATTCGCTACGATATTGCTCCCTCATACTTCACCTCATTCGCCTATGTCGGTGAGATTCTTGAACGGGCGCAGGAAGAAGAGGGGATTGCGGTTGACCGCGAGCTTTTAAAAAAGGGCATAACGGCGGCACAGTGGGTGGAGGAGAACCACCGCTTTCATTGCATCGCCTGGCCGGCAACGTTTGCGTATATGGATTCTTATGTTCATTCTATTATTTCTTCTGTCATTCC
>OBEQ011341198.1_pt1 | contig 18259 bp, 17 predicted proteins | sample 1670901 | NCBI WGS metagenome assembly OBEQ01 (sample SAMEA104232315, study PRJEB22302) | groundwater metagenome | biome: forest; feature: aquifer; material: groundwater | place: USA | collected 2011-08-07 | depth 5.4 m
AGCTATAACTTATAACTGAGTAACTAATAACAATAAGTAAAAGTCATTCAGTTATTCAGTGATTAGTTATTAGTTATCCGGTTGCCTCTCCGGCGGCATCTCTTTCACGTCCACCGCTTTGTCTATGAAAAGCACGCCGTCAAGATGGTCAATTTCATGCTGGAAAATCTGGGCAATGAGCCCACTAGCGCCGCGGGTGAAAGATTTACCTTTTTCATTAAAGGCTTTCACGGTCGCTTTGCTTGCGCGGCGGACTTTGCCGTACAAATAGCGGACGCTCAAACAGCCTTCTTCAAGCAGAGTTTTATCTTTAGAAATTTTGGTTATGACGGGATTGATGAAAATTAAGTGGCCGTAATGCTTGTTCGGGTCCTTAGGTCGTTTCTGCCGCTCGGCAACATCGTCCGGCACGTCAAACGCCCGCTCGGAAACGACAAAAATCCGCAGTGACTCGCCAATCTGCGGCGCGGCAATAGCCACGCCGTCTTCTTGAGAATCAAGCGCCGTCTTCATCCGCCGCAAAATCGAGACGATTTTGCGGCTTCTTATCTCACTTACTGCCATCTCTTTGGCAACCTTGCGAAGTACCGGATGGTCTTTCTGAACAATGGGAATCATGGATTCATTGTACCGTACGGTTTAGGAAGAGCAAAGAGCGGTTTCGAATAGAAAATTCGAATAGAAAAAATGACTCCTCTCAATTAGTTTATAAAAAACTATTGTCTAATTCGTGCGAATTAGACAATAGTTTGAATTACGTTTTTAAATCTGTATCCTACTGATAACTTAAATCTTTAATCTACTAACTTGTTTACAACAAACTCTCCGGCTCAACGGCAACGCGAAATTGCGGCGGCAATGAGAGCAGTTTCGAAAGGAGTGGTCGGTCAACCCATGTGTTGCGGGGAAGGCGGAGGAGCGCGTGCATGGTGAATGCGCCTCGTGATTCTTCAATAAAAGCCGGAAAAATTTCCGTCTCAAACGGCTTGAAAAGTTCCGGCAGTTTCCGCATTTCCCGAGAAACGGCCGTTCGTATGCCGGTAAGCGAGACTTTGATGAGCGTGGTAAAAGGCGGGTAGCGAAAAGATTCTCGAGCGGCGATTTCTTCACGATAAAATTCCATAAGATTGCCTTTGAGCGCGTAGTCGAGCACTCCTTCGTTCGGAACCCGAGTTTGTACCAGTAGCATTGACTCGGTGAGGGAGCGGATTTTCAAAAGCAGGTGAAGAATTTTTTCATGAATCCGAAAATCGGGCAAAGAGAAAAGTGAATCAAGCGAAGCGACGGCTGTATTTTGAATTTTTTTGTCCAGATGGAGAAACGCCTTCTCCGTGCCGAGTAAAATTGAGCCAGGCGAGGCGTAAAAGGCCGCCACTTCCTTGGCGACCCGTTTCGCAGTTGAGGTGGTATCCTTGTCGACGCGAAAAATTTTGACAGCGGGAAATTTTTTGTGGATTTCCGTTTCCACCAATTCAATGCCGATGCCCAAGGGCTGGAGTTTCCAACTCTGGCACTTGGCGCAACGCTCCTCGGCGCTTCGCTTTTCGCCGCAATTGTGACAAAAGAAAAAATTTTTGCTGCCTAGTCCTGCGCGGGCGTGGTGAAGCGTAATGGGGGAGTGGCAGCGGTTGCAGGAAACAATTGTCCCGCAGTCGCCGCAGACGGTTTCGGCGGCAAAGCCCCGCCGGGCCGCAAAAATAAATAGATTTTGGTTGAGCTCATGAGATTCTCTGATGAGTCCGCCCAGCTCTTTACTGACGGTTTCAAACTTGCCGCCGGCGCTTTTTTTATAAAGGCTCATGTCAACGATAGAGCTTCGAGCTGGAGAAAGGGAACGAAATTTGAATGGCGCAAGTTCGGCGAACTCGCCAAGTTTTGAGCGATAGATAGTTTCAGTTCGGAGAAAAGTGTCGCCGACAATCAATTTGACGCCGCTTTCTTTGGCGAAAAATTCGGCGAAGGTTCGCACGTCAAAATAAGGCCTTACGGGGAGTTTGTACGAACGCGCGCTTTCATTTTCAATCACGATAGTTCCCAAGTCGCTTCGGCGCAAAGCAAAAAAAGGCGCGGTGGCAATGATTAAAATCGGGTGTTCATCTGAAGAAGCCTTTTGCCACGCCTCTACCAGCTTTTTTTTCGGCATAGAGCCATAAAGCGCGTAGCTGTGGCCCTCAATGCCTTTGGGGAGCAAGAAAGAAAATCGCTTGACATCCTCGGCTGTCGGCAGGCAAAAAAACACCGAGCGTTTGCGGGCAAACTCTTCGCGAATGAGGCTTCGGTAAGCGGCAAAACGTTCATCATCATCCGCTTGAAGCGCCAGACGATCAAATGTGCCGGGTGTTTCTCCGGCAGTGTTTTTTGCCTGCCCTTGAGGTGAATTTTCTAAAATAATTTTAGGGATGAGAAGACTTAAAACGCTTCCAAGAGAGCCGGCTGAAAAATCGGCGACTGCTCGAGCCGCTTTCATGAAAGCTTCGGAGAGAAAACTTTCCGATTTGAATTCTCCGACTTTTTTCATGGCAAACCTTGATGAACGGATGAGCGCTTTTTCATCGTGCGCGTCTCGTGAAGAGACAACGAGGGCCGAAACCGAACGCTTGCGAACTGGTACGGCGACAAGCGAGCCGAGAGAAATATGCCCGGAAGAAAAATAAGAAAGTGTTTCTTTGCTGATGCCGCGCGCTATGGGGATGACTTCAATTAAATACATAATAGGGAATAAGCACGAAATTCGAAATCCGAAGCACAAAACAATATCTAAATAACAAATTCAAAACAGACCCTGATTTTTGTTTTATATTTTTTATTTTAAATTTAGAATTTGTTTCGGATTTCGTGCTTCGAATTTAGGCTATGTTACATTTTCAAATAATACCTTATAAATTGGCACGGAGAAGGGAATTGGCATCCTTAATGTACAAGACGCCAGATTCATTTTGATAAAAATAGGGGTCTTTGCCTTTGTATAGGGGTTGGAAATTCTGCGTGCCTTCACGGTCAACCTCAATGGCGTAAATGGCCGCGCCGGCAGTAAAGAGAATGACATCGCGGCGGCCTTTGTAAAAATCAACGCTCTTTATCGGCTCGTTTGGCACAACGACCGGCATTTTGAATTTGCAGGGGTTTTCCAAGCAAAAATAATGCGGCGGCGGTTCAGTTTCCGAAATCCACGCGACATAGATGGTATTGTCTTCAACATAAAGCGCCGTACTCTTGTCTGATGACAGTTTTCTCAACGGCACATTTGTGGTGAGCCATTTTGATAAAGATTCATCTAAAAGAAGCGGTGGGCTGCCTAATTTGGGTTCCGGCAGTATAGAATCTCTCACCGCTTTGAGCGCGGAAGCGTACTCTGGTGTATTGGCGGGTATTGCTTTCGTCGCAATCCCTTCCATCGGAAGTATGAACGCATAAAGTTCGCGGACGTTATTCTGCGTCACTATGACGGTTTTTGCCCATGGCCAAAAATTTTCTTTTGAGATGACGATTGAATGGAATCCGGGAGTAATATTTTTCAGGATATAGCGGCCGCTCGCGGGCGACACCAGTTGCTCCCGATTATTAAGGAAAATTTGCAGACCCTCTTCGTTTGCAGACAGCTCAATCGAGCCGACCTTGACCGGCGCGAGTTCTTTGGTCAGCCGGTAGCCGAACTTATAGAAAATTAAAGCAACCAGTCCGAGAAAAATGGTCATTCCCCATAGGAGAAGATAAATTTTCGTAAAGCGGTCGGGGGGACTTGCTGTTGTCATAGTACATCCATAATTACAGAAAATCGCGCCGCCTGCAACAGGCGCGCGAAGCGCGCAGTTTATAAAGTACAAAGTTTGAAAGTTGCAAGCAAAGGTAAGAAAAGAAAATTTTAACACTTTCTAACTTGCGTACTTGCGCTCTTTGTAACTATTATCTTGCATAAGCCTCCAATACACACTAGAATAGACTGGCTATGAAGGATATTTTTCTTATTAAGGGGCAACAGGGAAAGAGGCATCTGAATGGGACGCTTCCCGTATATGGCGCGAAAAACGCCGCCTTGCCGGCGTTCGCCAGCGCCCTTCTTTTTAAAGACGGGGTCAGTTTTGAAAATGTGCCCTATATCCAAGACATCGAGCACAGCGCGGAAATTATTAAAAATCTCGGCGGGGCAGTGGAGAGGCTCGCGGCGCGCCGATGGAAGATTGATGCCAACGCTGTCAACAAAACCGCCCTTGACATTGAACGCGCCAAACACATGAGAGCCTCAATTATTTTTACTGGACCGCTACTGGCTCGCTTTGGTGAGGCCTCATTTCCCCATCCGGGAGGCTGTGTTTTGGGCGAGCGGCCAGTGGATATGTTTCTTTCGGCCTTTGAAAAAATGGGGGCGGCAGTTCGCGTGGAAGCGGAAATTTATTATTTGAAAGTCAAAGGCAAAAAGCTTCGAGGAGCGGAAATTTTTTTGCGGGTGCCGAGCCATACCGTCACTGAAACGGTGATGATGGCGGCCGTGCTCGCCGAAGGCGTGACGATTATAAGAAACGCCGCCATGGAACCGGAAATTAAAAATGTGGCTGACTTTTTGAACTCCTGCGGCGCCAACATTGAAGGGGCGGGAACACCCACCATTACGATTACGGGAGGGGCACTTTTGACCTGCGGCAAAAAAGTTTTTCAGACTATTCCTGACAGAATTGAAGCGGGCAGTTTCCTGATTTTGGCCGCGCTTGCAGGGGAAAACCTCACAGTTTCAAACTGCGAACCGAAGCACTTGGAAAGTTTGACTCACAGTTTAGAGCGCTCCGGAGTGCCAATGCAGATTGGCAAAAACTCTATCACTGTAAAAATGCCTCGCGACTCAAAAAATTCCGATTTTCGCTCCGTCAACATCAAAACGCACGAGTACCCGGGCTTTCCGACAGACCTTCAAGCGCCCTTGGCTGTGTTTTTGACGCAAGTGACTGGCGAGAGCAATATTTTTGAAACTATTTTTGATAACAGACTTAATTATGCTGCCGATTTGATAAAGATGGGGGCTAAAATAAATGTTTGGAACACGCACACCATGACGATTAAAGGACCGTCAATTCTAAAAGGCCGCGAGCTTGAAGGGCCTGACATTCGCGCCGGTCTTGCCTATATTCTGGCCTCGGTAGTCGCCAAAGGTCGCTCAGTTATCAATAATGTTCACTACATAGACCGCGGCTATGAGAGGATTGAGGAGCGCCTGAAAGCGGTGGGAGTGGATATAGAAAGAATGAGAAATTAGCTGTGAATCACAAAGGTCTTGCTCCGAGAAACTCCTCCCGCTTGCCTAAGTCCGGCCAAGGCGCGCGGGAGAAGTTTCTCTCCGCAAAAAGAGAGTCTCGTGATTAACAGTAATTGGAGAAGGGTAGAGGATGGGAAAAAGAAATGCCACATTTTTACTATCAAGTATTAAAACTTTTCGGCAAACCGTACTATACTGGTACAGTAACTCCAAATCTCTTATTCGTAATTATTCGTATCATTAGTATTCATTCGTATATTAGTATCGTGTATGGCTTTATTTTCCAAAAAACTTGGCATTGACCTCGGCACCGCCAACACTTTGGTTTTCGTGCCGGGCAAAGGTGTGGTTTTAAACGAGCCATCGGTGGTTGCCGTGTCCGAGCAGGACAATAAAATTCTCGCTGTCGGGGTTGAAGCCAAAAACATGATTGGCAAAACCCCTGACAACATTGTTGCTTACCGACCGATGAAGGACGGCGTCATCGCGGACTATCGAGTGACGGAGGCGATGCTCCGCTACTTCATTGATAAATCTCTGGGCAAGTGGAATATTTGGAAACCCGAAGTAATGATAAGCGTTCCCGCGGGTGTTACTTCCACCGAACGCCGGGCGGTCATTGAAGCGGCCGTCAAAGCCGGAGCCAAGAACGCTTATGTCGTCAAAGAGCCGATTCTAGCGGCCATCGGCGCGGGTATTCCCATTCACGAAGCGGTCGGGCATATGGTCGTTGATATCGGCGGCGGCACGACTGATGTGGCGGTGATTTCCCTCGGCGGCATCGTGTCGTCAACTTCGGTCAAAGTGGCGGGTAATAAAATTGACGCTGCCATCTCAGATTACATCAAAAAAACTTTTAACCTCGCTATCGGCGACAAAATGGCCGAGGACATTAAAATAAAAATCGGCTCGGCGGTGCCGCTTGAAGAAGAATTGGCGCTTACCATCAAAGGCCGGGACTTTATCACGGGCTTGCCGCGCACCGCCGAAGTGAAAACCAACGAAATCGTCAAAGCCATCGCCAAAGAGCTTCGCGAAATGATAAAAGCCATCAAGGACGTATTGCAGGAAACCCCGCCCGAGCTCGCCGCCGATATCATTGACCAAGGCATCATGATGACCGGCGGGTCGTCTTTATTGCGCAATCTCCCCGAACTGGTTTTCCGCCGCACTGGCGTCAAAGCGACACTTGCCAAAGACGCGCTTTATTGCGTGGCTCTCGGCACAGGCATAGCGCTGGAGCATTTGGATACCTACAAAAAATCAATAATTGCTAAAAGATAAATTGCCGACGTAGCTCTTTCAGAAGTTTGATGGTACAATTTTGTAGCTGAACAAATGGTCGAGATTCAAGGAGGGCCTTTGTAGAGGCGTGGTGGCTTGGGGAATCCGCCGCATGGCGCGTAGCGTACGCATAAGCGCAAGTCCAAAGCCATAACAGGGAGGGGCTTTCACGTTATTGCCCCTCCCTTATTGTATTTCTTAAATGTAGTTGTAAAATAAATCCATGAAAGAGGGCGCGTTTTTAAACCTTCAAAAATCGTTTTCGCTTCCGCACCACGCCTATTTGGTGGAAGGCGATGGCGCGAAACTTTTGTCCGAAATTATTCCGGTACTGGAGCAATTATTTAATATTGTCGCCAAGGGCAATCCGGATTTTTTCCGGGGAAGATTTGAAACTTTGGGCATTGACGAGGCCAGAAATTTGAAAGAGCTTCAGGAGAAAAAATCATTCGCTTCGGACGGCAGGAAAATTTTTGTCATTGAGGCTGACGCCATAACTGCGCAAGCTCAAAACTCGCTTCTCAAAATGTTTGAGGAACCGACCCCAAACAGCCATTTTTTTCTCATTGGCAACTGTGTTAAGAATCTGATTCCCACACTTGCCTCACGACTTTCAAAGATACGGGTAGAGGAGAGGCCGCCGGCCGCCGCGGCCGGCGGCTTAGCGCAAGAATTTCTCTCGTTCACCACAGCCAAACGCCTCGCCTTCGTTAAAAAACTCTCCGACGACATTAAGGACGAGAAAAAAACCAAAGCCGAAACGCTCGCCCTCATTCACCAGATTGAAGACATCCTGTATCAAAAATCAAAAAAAGGCGGTGGGTTGCCGCCAAAAATTTTAGAGGACATTGAACTCTGCCGAGAATACATGTCCGACCGCTCCGCCAGCGTCAAAATGCTTTTGGAATATATAGCGCTTATAGTTCCGCATACGCCATAATTTGCTAGTGCTGGATTTTTTCTAAATAGCTGTTAGTATTTAAGCATGTTCAGTTTTTCCAAATTCAATCAGAAGGCCAAGGGCATTGAAGAATGGCTCGCGAAGGAACTGGCGAATGTGAGGACTTCAAGAGCGACGCCGGCTATTTTAGACGGCGTTCTTGTTGAGTCCTATGGCGCGAAATTGCCTATAAACCAAGTGGGGTCAATCGCAAGCCAGGATGCACGCACCATTTTCATTACACCCTGGGACACTGGTTCAATTAAGGAAATTGAAAAGGCGATTGTCGCAAACAATCTAGGATTGTCTGTGTCTGCGGTTGATACCGGTGTTAGGGTTAGTTTCCCGGAACTGACTTCGGAGCGACGCGCGGCCCTTATCAAAGTTGCTAAAGAAAAATTTGAAGGCGCCCGCATATCGGTGCGAAAAATTCGGGATGAAGTCCAAAGCGAAATTGAGGCGGCAGAGAAAAAGGGCGGCATGGGGGAAGATGAAAAATTTCGGCTCAAAGCCGAGCTTCAGAAACTGGTGGACGGACTTAACAAAAAACTAAGCGACGCGACGGAGAGGAAAGAAAAAGAAATTTCGAGTTAAGATAATACGAATTACGAATCACTACAAATATACGAATCCTGATCTTTATTTGTAAATTCGTACCAATTCGTAATTTGTATTAAATGATATGAATATTTTAATCTTTTTAGTAATACTCGCGCTTCTAGTGCTAGTCCACGAGTTTGGGCATTTTATCGTTGCCAAAAAAAATGGCGTCAGAGTGGATGAGTTTGGTTTGGGCTTTCCGCCTAGAATTTTCGGTAAAAAAATAGGGGAGACTATGTATTCTCTGAACGCCGTACCCTTCGGCGGCTTTGTCAAAATTTTCGGCGAGAATGCCGAAAGCTTGGAAACACCGGAGGGAATTGTGGAAGACAAAAGCCGAAGCCTCGCTCATAAAAGCAAGTTAGTTCAGGCGGCGGTACTGGCCGCTGGTGTTTCGTTTAATGTTATTTTTGCTTGGCTCATTATTTCACTTGGTCTTGTAACAGGATTACCCACAGCGGTTGACTCGACTAACGCCCTTCAAGTTAAAGACGCACGCGTTGTTATAAGCTCGGTATTGGCAAAATCTCCGGCGGAAATCGCAGGACTTAAGCCCGGCGATATATTACTTTCTCTCAAAACCGACACGACATCGCTTACTCAAAATGTAAATCCGGAAACCGTACACGACTTCATCTCGTCAAACCAGGGGCAAATTACAATTTCCTAAAAACACGGGGTAAAAGTAGTCGAAACAAAAGCTGAAGCGGAAAGTGGTATTGTCAGTGGCGCGCGGGCTATCGGCATCAGCATGGATATGGTTGGCATTATAAAGCTGCCGATTTACAAAGCGTTTATTGAGGGTGGAGTCAGGACGATACAGCTTTTCAAAACCGTGGCCGTAAACATTTTTTATTTTCTGCGTGATGCCGTCTTGGGCCGCGCTGACCTTTCGTCCGTGGCCGGGCCGGTCGGCATGGTGGCGCTGGTGGGGGACGCGCGCGACCTCGGTTTTTCTTATCTCATATTTTTCATCGCGCTTCTTTCAATCAATCTAGCGATCATTAACCTCATTCCGTTCCCAGCGCTCGACGGCGGCAGGCTCGTCATGGTCGCGATTGAAGCGATTAAAGGCTCGCCTTTAAAACCAAAGCTTGTCCAAACTCTCAACACCGTCGGTTTCGGCCTTTTGATTTTTCTGATGCTAGTGGTGACCTATCACGATATCGCAAAGCTGTTCTAGTGAAATTGGGTAACTCTTTTTGAGAACGATGTCAAGTATCGTATTTTACCTATACTTCAGGTACTATTACGCTTATGCGTCAATCTCAACTTTTTACCAAAACCCGCAAAGAAGCGCCGAAAGACGAGGTGGCGAAAAACGCCGAGCTTCTGATTCGCGCGGGCTACATTCACAAAGAAATGGCGGGGGTGTATTCGTACTTGCCGCTTGGTTTGCGGACGCTCAATAAAATCGTCGGCATTATCCGCGAGGAGATGAACGCTATTGGCGGGCAGGAATTATTTTTGACGACGCTTCAGGACCCGGAAGTTTGGAAAAAAAGCGGCCGCTGGAGCGATGAGGTCGTTGACAACTGGTTTAAAACTGAAATCAAAACCGGCGGTGAGGCGGGGCTCGGATTTACGCACGAAGAACCGATAGCTCGGTTGATGAAAGAACATATTCACTCCTATCGGGATTTGCCGAAATTTGTCTACCAATTTCAGACGAAATTTCGCAATGAAGAGCGGGCCAAGAGCGGCATCTTGCGGACGCGCGAGTTTTTGATGAAAGATTTGTATTCATTTTCGCGCGATGAAAGGGAGCATGGCGAGGCTTATGAAAAAGTCAAGAGCGCTTACCAACAGATTTTTAATCGCGCTGGCATCGGCGAGCAGACTTTTTTGACCTTCGCTTCCGGCGGATCATTTTCAAAATACTCCCACGAATTTCAGACTGTTTCGGAGGCCGGTGAAGACACGATTTTCGTTGATGAAAAGAAGAAGCTCGCGGTCAATAAAGAGGTTCTTCTGCCTGAGGTTCTCAAAGAGCTTGGAGTAAAACAGGAAGAGCTTGTGGAAAAGAAAGCCATTGAAGTCGCAAACATTTTTTCGCAAGGTACGCGCTTTTCAGAACCGTTAGGCCTATCTTTCAAAGATGAAGCGGGGAAAGATAGTCCCATCATTATGGGTGCTTATGGCATCGGTCCTGGGCGGCTGATGGGTGCTATTGTTGAGCTTTTTGCCGATAAAGCCGGTTTGGTTTGGCCTGAGTCAGTAGCGCCATTTCAGGTTCATCTGGTGTCTCTCGCCTCGGCAGACGGCGAAACAAAAAAAGCGGCTGACGAGCTTTACGAAAAGCTTGAGGTCTCGGGCGTGGAAGTGCTTTATGATGACCGTGACGCGCGAGCGGGAGAAAAATTCGCCGACTCCGACCTCTTGGGTCTGCCGATTCGTCTTGTGATAAGCGACAAAACCGTGAAGGTAGACAAGGTGGAATTCAAACGCCGTACAGAAGAAAAATCCGAACTTTTGAGCGAGACGGAAGTGACAAAAAGAGTGCTTAGTTCGTAGTTTTTAGTTTGTAGAGAAGGAAATTTCAGCCCCTCTTCTATTCATTGCTACAAACTAAACACTATAAACTACAAACTATTTACCATGAGAAAACATATTAAAAAATACACCGACAAGATTTATAGGTTGCTTTCCAACGATATTGGCATTGACCTAGGCACGGCTAACACCCTGGTCTACATGCGCGGGCAGGGCATTGTCATCAATGAGCCATCGGTCGTGGCGGTTAACAACAAAACCGGCCAAGTGGTAGCGGTCGGTATTCACGCCAAAGCAATGCTCGGGCGGACTCCCGCCCACATCACTGCGGTGCGCCCGCTTGTGGGCGGCGTCATCTCGGACTTTGAAGTGACGGAAGAAATGATTGCTTATCTTATCAAAAAAGCCGAAGGCAATTCGCGGATGCTTCTTGGGCCTCGGGTGGTTGTCGGCGTGCCGTCCGGCATTACCAACGTGGAAACCAGAGCAGTGCGCGATGCTACAAAAAACAACGGCGCGCGGGAAGTCCATATCGTGGAAGAACCGATGGCCGCGGCCATCGGTATTCGTCTTCCCGTTCACGAACCGGTCGGCAACATGGTCATTGACATCGGCGGCGGCACCTCTGACGTTGCCGTCATTTCACTTGGTGGCATCGTGCGCTCCAAGAGCCTCAAAATCGCCGGCGACCGGCTCAACGAAGACATCATCGCTTACATCAGAAGCGAGTTTAAAATTTTAATCGGCGAGAAAACGGCCGAGAGCATTAAAATCGCCATCGGCTCGGTTTTGCCGGGGCTCTCTCCCATGGAGGCCTCAATTCGGGGCCGCGACCTGATTACCGGACTGCCACGCGAAGTGATTATCACCGACTCGGATATTCGCGAGGCCATTGCCCAATCAATTGACAATTTAATTGAAGCGGTCAAAGAAGTGCTTGAGACAACGCCTCCTGAAATCGTCTCCGACATCATGCATCGTGGGGCGTATCTCGTCGGCGGCGGGGCCTTAATCAAAGGTCTCGGGGAGCTTTTGACAGAGTCGGTGAAAATTCCCATTCATGTGGCCGATGACCCCATGACGGCGGTGGCTAGGGGCGCCGGCATTATTCTGGAAGACCTTCCGCGCTATGACGAAGTATTGCTTCGCAACGAAGATGAATTACCTCCTAAAAAATAGCCGCCGGGGGAATGGCGCGTGGAAGCCCATCATAAGCACATTGGTTATCTTGCTATTTACAGGATTTTTTTATTTTTTCGTCCCGCAATTCGCCAATCAAAGTTTATACACCTTCGCCCGGCCGATTTGGAGCACGAGAGATTATGTCGCGGGGAAATTCACGAACCTTTGGTCTACTCTTGCCGACAAAACAGGTTTGGCGGCTGAAAATTCATCACTCCAGAAAAAACTCGACGAAGCACGGACAGCACTGCTTGACCTGGAAGCTTACAAAAAAGAAAACGATGAGTTAAAAAAAATTCTCGGCAGAAATCCGGCGGAGAAAAAAATGCTGGCCGTGGTATTGGCAAAACCCAACCGCTCGCTCTATGACACACTGGTGCTTGATGCCGGAGAAAAACAGGGCGTGAAAGTAGGCGACAAGGTCTTATCGGGCGATTTTGTGATAGGCCAAGTGCGGGCAGTTTACGCCAATTACTCAAAAGCCGTTCTCGCCTCGTCTCCAGGAGAAAGGTTTACGGTGCGCATCGCAACCAGTAGCATCGATACGGAAGCCACTGGTCGTGGCGGCGGCAACTTCATCGCCAAACTGCCGAAAGAAATTCCCATAAAACGCGGCGACTTGATAAAATCCCCGGGACTAGAGCCCAGATTTTTCGGCGTGGTTGGGGATATTGAACAGACGGAGACAAGCTCGTTCCAATTTATTTTGTTCAAGTTGCCGGTCAATATAAACACGTTGGAATGGGTGGAAGTGGTTATGAATGAGAAAATTTCTAATTCTAATTACTAATTTCTAATGTAGGAAATATGAGAACGCGTATTGTTGTTGATATTCTGCTTTTTCTCGGGGTCTTTGTGTTGCCACTATGGCTGATTTGCCCAGCGGCCATAATTTGTTTATTTTTATTTGAAAATTTCTACGAGATTATCATTGTGGCAATTTTCATTGACGGTCTTTATGGCATGCCGACCCGTTTCCTTTCCATCCCTGCGATTTTCACATTGTCCGCGAGCATTATTTTCATCGCTCGGAGTTTTCTAAAAAAACATTTGAGGTTTTGAGATATAATTCATGAACTTACGCAACCCGAAAAGTTTTTTCAAAAAAAACCTCCACCAGAAAAACTGGGGGCGGGAAATTGACCCTGACGAGATTCTCCTTGACGCCAAAAATCTCCCGCAATTTGACCAAAGCCAGTTTGAAGGCCGACTGGAAAAACCGATTGCAAAACGCACCGTCATCGGTTGCGGCATTTTTTTCTGCCTGATATTCCTCATGTTCTTGGGCAAAATTTCCACGCTCCAAATCACGCAAGGCAAAGCTTATGCTAACAAAAGCGAACAGAATAGCCTCCGTCAGACGGTTATTTTTCCGGAGCGGGGAGTGATTTATGATAGAAACAAGACACTTTTGGCGTCAAACGCTTATACTGGCACCAGCACTGAATTTTCGCGCCGGACCTACGCGCCGGTCGCGGGGCTCTCTCACGTTCTCGGTTACATCCGTTACCCGAGCAAAGATAGCTCCGGTTTCTATTATCAAGACCGCTATGAAGGCATGGATGGCGTGGAAAAAATTTACAATCAAGAAATTTCCGGTAAAAACGGCTTGAAAATTGTTGAAACCAACGCTTTGGGAAAAGTTGAAAGCGAAAGCCTGCTTGAACCGCCGCGAGACGGCTCAAGCCTGACCCTATCTATTGATTCGCGAATTGAAAACAAACTCTATGAGCTGATGAAAACCGCGGCGCAAAGTATCGGCTTTGACGGCGGAGCAGCCGTTTTGCTTGACGTCAATACCGGAGAGATTATCACTGCCGTAAGTTTTCCTGAGTATGATTCCAATGTTATGTCGGATAGGACTAACAGCAAGAAAATCAAGGGTTTTGTCCAAAGCGCCCAGAAGCCTTTCTTAAATCGCGTGACGGACGGTCTTTACACCCCGGGCTCGATTGTAAAACCGTTCATCGCTCTGGCGGCGCTGAAAGAGGGCGTGATTGACCCGAAGAAAGAAATTTTAAGCACCGGCTCAATTATCATTCCGAACCCGTTTGACCCAAGCAAAAAAAGCGTGTTTAAGGACTGGCGAGTGCAAGGCTATGTCGATATGCGCGCCGCCTTGGCCGTCTCATCGGACGTTTATTTTTACGAAATCGGCGGGGGCTTTGAAGACCAAGCCGGCTTGGGCGTTGCCGCTATAGAAAAATACATGAGACTGTTCGGCTTCGGCGAGACTGCGCCGGAAAATCCCTTGCTTGATAAGGCAGGCGTGATTCCAAGCCCCGAATGGAAGAAAGCAAATTTCAATGGCGACCCATGGAGAATTGGCGACACCTATCACACCGCCATCGGGCAATACGGTTTCCAAGTAACGCCTCTGCAGATGGTTCGCGCCACGGCAAGTATAGCAAACGGCGGGCGGCTTTTGAATCCGACCTTGCTTAGGACAGGGGAACTGGACGCCATCGCGCAGGAAAAAGTTTTGCCGTTTAGCGAGGAACAAATTAAAGTTGTGAAAGAAGGCATGAGGCAATCGGTTCTGGTGGGAACATCCAAAGGCCTCAACATTCCTCAAGTGGCCATCGCCGCTAAGACCGGCACCGCCGAGCTCGGCACTTACAAAAAATTCGTCAACTCTTGGGTTATCGGTTTCTTGCCTTATGATATGCCGGGGGTCGCTTTCGCCGCCATCATGGAAAAAGGGCCGTACACAAACACCATCGGCGCGCTTTTTGTCATGCGCCAGCTTTTTGAGTGGATGGCGGTCAACACTCCGGAATACCTAAAATAAAACAACCAAAAGCACAATGTCCCCGCTTGCGCCAAGCCTTTGGCGGGCAGGCAAAATCCAAACAAAACACAAAACTCAAAAGCACAGACAGTTTGTGTTTTGAATCGTTTGAAGTTTTTGTTTGGCTTTTTGTGTACTGTGTTTTGTGCTTTAATAAAATCAATCTAAAAATTGACTTTGTCTTTAAATTTATATAGAATTAAACATTATTTAGTCAAACGAATATATCTATATGGAAGATAAAAATGAATATCTGACAAAGGAAAAATTTGACGAGCTGACAAAACAACTTGAAGAGTTAAAAACCGTCAAGCGGAAAGAGGTTGCCGAGAATCTTGAATATGCCAAGTCGCTCGGCGACCTTTCGGAAAACGCCGAGTATCATGAGGCTCGCGAAACGCAAGCCAACATTGAAGATAGGATTGCCAAGTTGGAGGTAATGCTTAAATCGGCGGTCATCATGTCGATGCGTCACAGCGAAGCGGTTGGCATCGGTTCAATTGTCCAGATTGAAAAACAAAAGGATAAATCAAAAGTGAAATATAAAATTGTTGGTTCAGAAGAAGCGAATTTGGCCGAGTCAAAACTTTCCATTCATTCGCCGCTCGGCGCCGCCATGATCGGCAAGAAAAAAGGCGACCATTTCAAGGTGACAACTCCGGGAGGAATAGTGGATTACAAGATAATAGACATAGAATAGCTTACGCAATTTCTAATTACTAAGTTCTAATTTTTAATGGAAATGTCAAAGTATATAATTTGGGAATTCAGAAATTTCATTAGGAATTAGTAATTAGGTATTAGACATTTTTTACATGGCTTCTATCGAAGAAATTCGAAATACCAGACTTGCTAAACTGCGCGCGCTTGAAGAGAAGGGCGTCAATCCTTATCCTGTAACGGCAGAAAGAGATGCCACCTTAGCCGAAGCGGCGGAGCAGTTTGTCTCGCTTAGCGAGATCCAGCATAGCGGGAAAAAATTTGGGAAGAAAAAGTCGCTCGCGCTAGCTGGACGGGTTATGTCCCTGCGCCCCCAGGGCGGACTAGTTTTTTTCACGCTTGACGACGGCACAGGCCGCTTTCAGGGTCTCATTAAAAAAGATTCGGTGGATGCCGACATCTTTGACTTGTTCTCGCGCGCCGTTGACATTGGGGACTTTATTGAGGTCCATGGTAGGCTTTTTGTAACCAAGCGAAACGAGAAAACCATAGAGGTAAAAAGCTGGCGGATGCTTGCCAAAAGCCTTAGGCCGCTCCCCGAAAAGTGGCACGGCCTGCAGGATGTTGAGGAGCGATTCCGGCATCGTTATCTTGACACTTTGATGTCGCCGGAAGTCAAAGAACGCTTTATTCTCCGCTCAAAATTGGTTAATGAAATCCGCGCGTTTTATGACGCCGCCGGCTATCTTGAAGTGGAAACGCCCCGCTTACAAACTCTCGCCGGCGGCGCTACGGCGGAGCCTTTTGTTACGCACCACAACGCCTTGGATATTGATTTTAATCTCACCATCGCTCAGGAACTCTACCTCAAAAAACTTCTCATCGGCGGCTTCAACAAAGTTTATGAAATCGGGCGAAAATTTCGCAACGAAGGCATTGATGCCATGCACAATCCGGAGTTTACCATGCTTGAATCAAATGAAGCCTACGCCGACGCAGTAGGTCAGCGCGAATTTATCGAAAAACTTTTCAAGCATATCGTCAAAAAGCTTTTCAAGAAAAGCCAAATCATGTACGGCGGCCATGAGATTGATTTCGGCAAGCCCTTTGCCGTCATTACTTTTTTTGACCTTCTCAAGCGTCACGCACTCATTTCCCATCCCGAAACCATCGGTCGAAACGAACTGATACTCAAAGCAAACCAGCTTGGCGTGGAAACCACAGCATCCGAATCACTTGAGAAAATTATGGACAACATTTATAAAAAGACCTGCCGACCAAAATTAATCCAGCCGACATTCATTGTTGATTATCCACTAGGCTTCAACCCGTTCGCCAAAAGGAAAGAGGGCGCGCCGGAGCTTATTGATCGCTTCCAACTCGTCGCTGGAGGCATTGAGCTCGTCAACGCCTTTTCGGAACTTAATAATCCGATTGACCAAAAAGAACGATACCTTGAACAGGATTCAAAAAAACAAAAAGGACAGAGGGATATTTCGCCTAGCGACTTGGATTATCTTGAAGCCATGGAGTACGGCATGCCGCCAAATGGCGGCATCGGCATCGGCATTGACAGAGTGGCCATGCTTTTGACCGATACAAAAAATATTAAAGAGGTGATTTTGTTTCCCACTCTCCGTCCTAAGAAGGACGGAGCGCAGACCTACGCGGAGCGAACGCAGACAGACGCGGAAAGCAAAACTTAATCAAAAATTAAGAGTAAAAAAATCCACTGCGAGAAAGTTCGCGGTGGATTTTTGTTGAAGTAAAGTGGTTTAGATTACGTCAGCGGTCCCTACTAGCATTGCTCGACTACTAATGCCACCTACAAGTTCACGGACTTCTTCCTGCATTTTGGCCAGTTTGATAATTTTGTCTCCGTCAGGATGGTTAAGGTTGAATTCGGTGACGACATCGACACCAGCGCTACGGTAAAACAAAAGTTCGTATTCAATTTCCCGTGGCACCAATTCTCTAAATCTTACTGTGCCGCTGGGTTTAATCACCATTTCCAATCCCGCTTCAGGCAACAGGAGTATCTTTTTACGCCCGAGTTGATCGACATCCTAGAGTATTATGTAGGCTTTCATAGTTTTTCCAATTTTGTTCTAGTTTACTTCCGCTTCTAACCCTATCAAAATGGGGACATCTTGTCTATGTTTTTATGCCTTATGTTCTATGCTCTAGGCTATATGTTCCATGACTTATCCCCTCGTTATCCACAGTTAAGGTTGTTTAATAGTGGGAAGAAGTGTTATATACTTTTATGTAAGTGGTATAAAGTGGGAATAGAAATTTTATGAAAACTGAAAGAATCATATATCAAGTTGAGTACAATGGCAGGAGTTTTCCGTTGCTGGTTTTTACTCTGCGTGATGTCAAAACGCGCGTGAAAGTAAAAGTGTCGGCAAGAAAGAAAAAAGTAGTTTATTGATAAAACACAAAACACAATGTCCCCGCCTGCGTCAAGCCTTTGGCGGGCAGGCAAAATCCAAACAAAGCACAAAAACTAAAAACACAAAACGTTTGTGTTTTGAAAATTTGAAGTTTTGTTTGGTTTTTGGGTTCTGTGTTTTGGAAAGTTTTAAATCAACATATGCTCATCGGGGAATATACGCATATTATAGACGACAAGAACCGGCTGTCATTGCCGGTGAAGTTCCGACAGGAAATGGGGAAAAAAGTTGTGGTCACGCCGGGATTGGATAAATGTCTTTTTTTGTTCACCATCAGTGAGTGGAAAAAGATTTCCGAGCGGTTGTCCAACTCTTCCATGCTTCAAGCTGACAACCGAGGCTTCAACCGTTTTATGTTCGGCGGCGCTGTAGAGGCCGAAATTGATTCAATCGGGCGAATTTTGGTTCCAGATTTCCTGCGCGAGCGGGCGAATCTCCGAAACAGAGTGGTGGTCATCGGCGTACAGAGTCGGGTGGAAATTTGGAACGAGAAATCGTGGATTGAGTACAAGAAAGTGGTGGCGGGTCAAGCTGACACTTTGGCGGAAAAATTGGGACAGGTGGGTGTTCTATAACACGACACCAATACACGAATGAAAACGAATGAC
>OBEQ010455093.1_pt1 | contig 18256 bp, 12 predicted proteins | sample 1670901 | NCBI WGS metagenome assembly OBEQ01 (sample SAMEA104232315, study PRJEB22302) | groundwater metagenome | biome: forest; feature: aquifer; material: groundwater | place: USA | collected 2011-08-07 | depth 5.4 m
CCTCGTGGAGCAGCCGGCTCGCGCCGTCGACCACTGCCGGCTGCTCCACGAACCCCGGCGCCGAGGCGACGAAGCCCAACACGGTGAGCACTCGCTCCACGCGATCGAGGGTGCCGAGCTCGGCCCGCAGGACCGAGAGCGCGTTCAGCGCGCACCACCGCGCCGCTTCGGCGCCCTGCTCGACGGTCACGCTCGCGCCGAGCACGCCCGGGTGCACGAGCGCTCCGTCGCGATCGCGTGGCAACTGACCCGAAGTGCGAGCCACGCCCCGGTGCACGACCACTGCGTCGAGCGGGTCGTGCGGGGGGTACGGACCCGGGAGCTCGATGCCCAGCTCCGTCAGGCGTTGGTCGACGGGGCCGGCCACGGGCGCAGCCTACGGCTCGCGGGTGGCCGAAACCGTAGGCTCCGGCCGTGAGCCGGGGGCACCGTATCTTCGCCGCGGTATACGACCGCCTCAACGCGGCGGCCGAACGCGGGTGGCTGGGGAAGCGACGCCATGACCTGCTCGCTCACGCCCGCGGTGAGGTGCTGGAGATCGGCGGCGGCACCGGGGCCAACCTCCGCCACTACCGCGACGTCGACCGCGTGGTCGTGACGGAGCCCGACCCCGCGATGCGGGCACGGCTCCCCCGCCGGCTCTCACAGACCGAGGTGCCGGTCGAGGTCTCCGACGCCGCGGCCGAGCACCTGCCCTTCCCCGACGCCAGCTTCGACACCGTCGTCTCCACGCTGGTGCTGTGCTCGGTCGACGACCCGGCCGCAGCTCTTCGCGAGGTTTGGCGGGTGCTCCGCCCGGGCGGCTCTCTCCTCTTCGTCGAGCACGTGCGGGGCGAGGGGCGGAAGGCGCGATGGCAGGACCGGGTGACGCCGGTGTGGAGGATCGTCGGTGCCGGCTGCCACCCGAACCGCGCCACCGTCGCCGCGATCGAGGCTGCCGGCTTCGAGGTCGACGAGCTCGAGTCGTTCGAGCCCCGCCCGAGCCCGCCGATCATCCGGCCCTTCGTCCAGGGGATCGCCCGGCGTCAACTCGACACGGACGGCGAGCCCAGCCAGCCATCGAGGAACGCGTAGGCCCGTTCGCCGTTCCACCGGTGCCCGCCTTCGAACACGTCGTGCTCGAGCCGTTCGGGCGCGCCGAGCGCGCGGTAGACGCGGGCCAGCGTGACCATCTCCCGCCGGGCGACGTCGACGGGGAAGATCGGGTCCTCGGTTCCAGTTTCGACGAGCAGGGCGCGGGGGGCGACGAGCGCGCCGAGGTGCACGTGCTCGAGCTCGCCGAGCATCCCGGGGAGCACCTGCGAGCCGCACATGTTCCAGGGGAATCGGTGCGAGTCGATCCACGACGAGAAGTACCCGCTCACGACGGCCGCGCGCACGCGCTCGTCGAGCGCGGCGAGGAACAGCGTCATGGTCCCTCCATAGGAGAGGCCGACCATGCCGATGCGATCCGGGTCGACGAGTGGGTGCTCCTCGAGCACGTCGAGCGCGCGAGCCAGGTCCCAGAGGTTCTGGGCCAACGGGTTGAGCCCGGCCATGACCGCGTGGACGAGGTTCAGGTCACAGCCGTACTTGTCGGGCGGGTTCCAGTCGGCCCGCTCCCCGAAGCAACGCAGGTCGGGTGCGAGCACCACGTAGCCGCGGCACGCGAGTTGATGCGCGTAGTCGCCGTTGTGCTCCTCGATCGCGGCCCGGCTGGTGGCGTCGTCCAGGCCGCAGACCTCCGCCTTGCCCGGACCATGACCGTGCTGCGCCAACACCGCCGGGCCACGGTCGACGCGCTCGTGGGGCACGAGGAGGTAGGCCGGCACCGACATCACCGACTCACTGTCGAACACGACCTTCTCGCGTCGATAGGGACCGCAGTCGACGGCCTCGACCACCTCGAGGTCGAGCGGCACGGGCTCGGGCATCGGCCCGAGCAGGCGCGCCAACCGGTCACGGGCCCGCTCCCGCCACGCCGCGACCGCGGCTCGGCCGTGGACGGCGTCGTCGCCCGCCTCGTCGCCTGCCTCGTCGAGCGTGTCATCGACCGTGTCATCGACGGGGCATGGGTCGGCCACCTCGGTGGCCGCGAGCCGGAGCATCCAAGCGGCCCAGGGTGAGAAGTTTCGCGCCGCGCTCACACGCCGAGCACCACGCGCCTCATCGCCCCTCGCCCAGGGCCCAGTGCAGCCCGCCCGAGAGGTGCCGGAGATACGCGGGCGTCTCCCACGCGCCGGGGAAGTGTCCGAGGCTGCTCGAGAACACCCGCCCGCTTCCCTCGGTGAAGCACCACGAGAGGGGGAAGCCGAAGTCGGGTCGCTTCGCGCCCGGCGCGTCGAGATCGAGCTCGCGCTCGGGCACCCGGAGCAGGACACGCGCGTCGGCGCGGAGGTCGCGGAACTGGTACACCTCGTCGCGCCAACGCCACGAGCCACCGAGGTGGCGGGTGGCCGGATGGTCGGGCTCGGTCACCTCGAGGTCGACCTCCTGCGTCCACGGGTGGCCGTCGAAACGCGCGCCGACGACACGCCCGTAGTCGTCCCACCCGTAGCAGGAGTCGGTCGCGGAGTGCACCGCCACGACCGCGAGCTCGCCGGTCCGGAGCCGCGCGAGCACCTCCGCCCGCTGCTCGTCGCTCCACGGCGTCTCACCGATTGTGAACAGCGCGAGCGCCCGGGCCTCGCCCAGCTCGCCGGGCCCGAGCCCACGCACGTCGTCGACCCGCTTGCCGACGAGCCCCGCGAGCTCCGCGATCTGGGTCATGCCCACCGCGGCCTGGTCGAGCACGCCATGCACGCCGGCAGGGCCGTCGGCATACGGCGCCACCTGGGTGACGAAGAGCAGCGTTGGAGCCGCCACGCCGGACCTCCTCTCCCCCGCCCCGATCAGCCCGTCTGGAGCGGCTGGTAATCCTGCACGACGAGCCAGCACGACCCGTGGGGCCGGCCGGAGTCCTCCAGGCCGGGGCACATGTTGTTGCTCCGGTCGTTCTTGTGGATGCGCACCACCCGGAACTGGCTCGGCCCCGCGTGGCGCGTGGCACTGAAGGCGAGCGTCGGCATCAGCGCGGCCTGGAAGTCGGTGATGGTGCCCATCGCGTCGGTGAAGGTGCGGCGGTTGAGGTCGGGCCCGGCGCGCCGGGCCGCCTCCGCGAACAGCCGGATGGCCTGGCACCAGCTCATGATCGGGCCCTGGGCCTCGGGGTCGGGCGGCACCTTCCGGTGCGCCTTCCAGGTGTCGTAGCAGCTCAGCCCGCCCGGCGTGTAGCCCGAAGGGTGGTCGTCGTTTCCGTACGTCACCACGGTGGGACCGATCTGGCCATCGAGCGCGCCCGGGTACTGGAGCTCGGCCAAGCCGAGCGCGAGCGACACGGAGCTCTCGTAGTCGGACAGGAGCAGCTTGGGGAAGTACTGCTGATCGGTCTGGGCCTGGAGGAACGGCTGGAGCGCGTTGAACGGCACGAGCGGGATCACCGTCTGCACCCCGGCGGTCTTCAGCCGTTGCACGACGACCGGCGCCTGGCTCTGCACGGTCGCGGCGTCGGCGAGGCTCGCGCTCAGCTTCTCCACCTGCGGGTCGGGGAGGCCGGCCTTCTTGAGCGCGGGAAGCAGGTACTTCTTCAACGCAAGCTGGTCGCTGGTGCGGTCGCCCGCGACCACCGCGTACTTCCTGGCCGGCGCGAGCAGGCCCTGCGACACCGCCCAGTGCACGAGGTTGCCCAGGACGTCGGCCTGGTCGGGACCGGTCCACCACAGATAGGGGCTGCCCCGCTGCGTCCAGTCGGTGACGGTCGTCCAGCGGCCGATGAACGGGGTCTGGTGCTCCTGCGTGATGCAGAGCTGGTTGATGCCGGTCCACGCGCCGATCCCCTCGACGACCGCGAACACCTCCGAGCTCTGCGTCCAGTCCTTGCACTTCGCCCGCATCTCGGCCTCGTCGTAGGGGTTGAACTTCTCGATCCGGGCCCTGATCTTGCGGCCGTTGATGCCGCCGTGGTCGTTGATCTCCCCCACGAAGGTCTCGATGGCCTGGTCGCTCTTCTCGTCGGAGCCGCCCAGGCCCGTCGCGTTGCTGATGGCGGAGAGATCGATGATGGGGAAGACCACCGTGATCGAGTCCTTGGTGACGCCGCGGGCGCTGGTGCTCGCCTGCTTCGGCGCACCCGGCGCGCCCTCGTTGCCCGAGCCCGACGAGCTCGGCGAGCTCCCACTCGGCACGAGTACGGCGACCAGCACGACCCCGCCCACCACAACCGCGATCACGGCGACGAGCGCCACGATCTGCACGCCGACGTTCCGGCTGCGCACCTTCCGCCACGCGCGCCGCAGAGACACGCCCGCGCCGCCCCTCGCCATCTAGGAACCCCCCGCCGTGTGCTCTTCGCTGCCGTCGTCGTCCGTCGCGCGGCCGTTCGGACCGGCCACCGCGCCCGAGCGTGCCAGGGCCTCCGCGCTGGCACCAAGGTACGCCGCCAGTGCGGCCGGGTCCGAGCGGACTGCGTCCGCGGCCCCGGCGCTCACCACCCGCCCCGTCTCCATGACGACGACCTCGGAGCACAGCGTGAAGACCAGCGGCACGTCGTGCTCGACGAGCAGGATCGTCGAGCCTGTCACCTCGTGCAACCGCCGGAGCAGCGGGACAAACGCCTCCGCCTCGCGCTGCGCGATCCCCGCGGTCGGCTCGTCGAGCAAGAGCAGGCGGGGTTCGGCCAACACGATCGAGGCGAGATCGACGACGCGCCGCGTCCCGGTGGAGACCTCGCCGATCCGGTGCCGCCAGAACTGGTCGAGGCCGAAGGCGGAGATCACGCGGTCGACGCTCGCGCGCTTCTCGCGCTCGGCCCGGCGGGCCCACGGCAGTTGGAAGGTCGTGGCGAGCACGCCCGCGGGCCGGTCGGCGTCGACCGCGACGAGCAGGGTCTCCTCGACGGTGAGCTCGGGGTAGAGGCGGCAGTCCTGGAACGAGCGCACGAGGCCGAGCTCGGCCCGGTCCTCGGGGAGGTGGTCGACGAGGTTCTCCCCGTCGAGGAGCACGGTACCGGCGCGGGGCCGGAGCTGGCCCGAGATCGCGTCGAGCAGCGTCGTCTTCCCCGAGCCGTTGGCCCCGATGAGGCCGACGATCGTGCCCGGCTCGACGATCAGGCTCACGCCGTCGACGGCTCTGACCCCACCGAACGCGACCACGACGTCGCGCACCTCGAGGTGTGCCGGGCCCGCGGCCGGCAGGGTGCTCATGGCGCGGCCTCGACCGGTGTCGGTGCCTCCAACGGCCCCGCCTCTGCCGACGGGACCTCTGCCGACGGGGCCTCTCCCAACGGGGATCGGCGCTCGCGGAGCTTCTCGATACCGGCGGTCACGCCGTCGCCGACCGAGGTGAGGATGTTGGCGAGGCCGCCCGGGAGGTAGAGCAGGAAGATCAGCAGCCCGAAGCCGCTCGTGAGGAACTGGACCGTCTGAGTGGAGCCGAACGCGGCCGGCAACCCGATGAGGTAGAGCGCGCCCAGCACCGCTCCCTCGATCGAGCCGAGCCCGCCGATGACGACCATCGACACGACGAGGATCGACACCGCGGGCGAGAACGTCTCCGCCGTGAAGCGTTCGGTGGCGAACGCGAACGCCACACCCGCCACACCGGCCATGAAGCCCGCGAGAGCGAACGCGAGGAGCTTCGTCCGCACCACGGGAATGCCCATCGCACCGGCCGCGATCTCGTTGTCGCGCACCGCGATGAGCTTGCGGGCAACTCCGTGGTCGCGCCATACCCGCACCACGAGCACGAACGCCACCAGCAACGCGAGCGCGAAGTACGCGAAGGCACGATCGCTGGTGAGGCTCCACCCGAAGATCGAGGGTCGGATCAGGCGGGTGTCCTGCGGGTCGGGGAGCCCGGTGCAGAACCGATGATGCAGGAGGGGTGGCGTCCAGCAGGGCGTGGTGAGCACGGCCGTCTGCATGAACAGCGCGAAGCCGAGCGTGCTCACGGCGAGGTAGAGGCCGCGGATGCGCAAGGCCGGGAGCCCGACGACGACGGCGACGGCGGCGGTGACCACGCCGGCCAGCGGGAGCAACAGGAGCAGGTCCACGTCGCGACCCAGCCGGGTCGCCATGACCGCCCCGACGGCGACGAGGGCGAACTGGCCCAGTGAGACCTGACCGGCCCAGCCGGTGAGGACGGTGAGCGAGAGCGCGATCACCGCGAAGATGGCGATGCGGGCGATGAGAAACGACCGGCCGCTGGTCACGACCAGCGGCAGCAGCAAGACGGTGGCCAATGCGGACGCGACGCCAGCCCGACCGACCCACGCGCGGAGCGACTCGGTGGCGAACTTGCCCGAGGCGCTGCCCAGCTGCCACGACGACCGCTCCTCGGTGCGGCTCCCCGCCCGCAGCCGGTGGACCCGTATGAACAGCACGGCGAGGAGCGTGAGGAACAGCACCAGCTCGATCGTGGAGGAGTTGCTCACGTTCCACGCCAGCACCTGCTGGAACACGCCGATGGCGATGCCGGCCGCGAACGCGACGGGGAGGCTCGTCATCGCGCCGATGATCGCCGCGGCGAGCGCGCGGAGCAGCAGCCCGGGGCCGAGCGCCTCGGTGAGCGCAGTGGCCTTGGCCGGCGATGCGAGCACGGCGGTGATTCCGGAGAGCGCGCCGGCGATCATCCACGCGATGGTCGACGTGCGCCGGACCCACACCCCGGAGAGACGGGCCGACTCCGCGTTCTCGGCCATGGCTCGCATCGCGAGCCCGTAGGGCGACAGCACGAAGAAGGCGGCGAGGCCGATCGCGACGAGCGGAGCCACGATGAGCGTGAACACGTCGCCCGGTGGCAAGCGGACGCCCGAGATCGTGAGCGTCCAGTCGATCGGCACCGGGAACGGCCGAAACAGCTGCTTGGGTCGAACGAACGGGAGCACGGTGAACAGGTACAGCACCTGGGACAGGCCGATGGTCGCCACCATCACCAGCACCCGTGGCCGGTTGAACAGGCGCCGGAGGATCAGCTCGCAGAGCCCGCCCAGCACCGCCGCGCCGACCAGCACCGCGATCAGCGCGGGCCAGTAGACGATGCCGTAGTCGTAGTAGAGCTTGACGAGAAAGACGGCCCCGACCACGCCGAGCTGGCCCTGCGCGAAGTTGAGCACCCGGCTGCTCCGATAGATGAGCACCAGGCCCATCGCCAACAACCCATAGTTGAGGCCGAGGACGATCCCCTGGACGATGGTGGACGCGGGGACCGACATCAGGCCCGCCGGGTCACGCGGGCGACCGCGCGGGCGCGTCGGCGTCCGTGAGGAACACCGGCCGCAGGAGGTCGTCGCGGGTGAGCAGCTCCGCGGTACGACCGTCGAAGCGGACCGCTCCCCTTTCCAGGAAGAACGAGTGCTCGGCGAGGCTGAGCGCCAGGTTCACGCTCTGCTCGACCAGCAGGACCGTGGTGCCCTCCTCGTTCACTTGGCGGACGATGCCGATCAGCTCCTCCACCATCTTCGGCGCCAGGCCGAGGGTGAGCTCGTCGACCAGGAGCAGCCGCGGCTGGCTCAGCAGCACCCGGGCCAGCGCGAGCATCTGCTGCTCGCCCCCCGAGAGGGTGCCCGCGGGCTGGTCCATCAGCGGTTCGAGCGCCGGGAACTGCTCGAGCGCCTGTCGGAGCGCGGCGCGCGATCGGCCGCGGTCCTGTCGGAACGCGTGCCCGGCGACGCGCAGGTTCTCGCGCACGGTGAGCGTCGGGAACGTCATCTTCCCGCCTACCAGCAGGCCGGCACCGAGCTCGAGGACCTGCTCGGCCTCGAGGTAGGTGCTGTTGGCACCGAACAGTCGGATGGCACCGCGCGTCGGGTGGTCGAGACCGGCGACCGCGCGCATGAGCGTGCTCTTCCCGGCACCGTTCGTCCCGAGCAACGCGGCGATCTCGCCCTCCCCCAGCTCAAGGTTCACGTCGAACAGCACTTGCTGCGTGCCGTAGGAGAAGTCGAGGTTGTGGATCTGGAGGGCGGGTATGGCCCCACCGGCCGCGCGGCGCTGCCCCTCCTTGTAGCGCTCGAGCACGTCCTCGATCACGAGGGTGATGTCACGCCGCACCCAGCGCGACCCGAGGCCGAGGAGCAGCCCACCGACGGCGCACACCGGAGCCATGAGCGTGAGCGCGACCCGCGGCCCGTCGTGATAGCCCGCCGCGCTGCTCACCGCGCCGAGCACCACCGCGCCGGCGAAGCCACCGAACACGAGGCCGTACACGCCGAACATCGCGAACGCCAACGTGCGCATCTCGGGCGGCGCGGTGGCGGACACGGTCTGGAAGATCGCCGTCCCCAACGGCGCGAGCATGCACTCGGCGAGGAACCACCCGGTCACGACCATCCACAGCTCGGGCGCGTAGAGCGAGCCGACGTAGATTGCGCCGAACGCGACGAGGCAGCCGCCGCCAAGCAGCAGCACCGACTCCGGGCGTCGTCGAAACATCCGGTCACCGACAAAGCCCGCGACCGGGATGATGAGGAAGGCGGAGAGACCGATGATGAAGTAGACCTCGGTCCGAGCGCCCACGCCGAGGTGCCATTCGCGGTCGAGGTAGAGCGAGCCGAAGAGCGGGATGCCGAGCCCGACGAAGCCGAGCACGGCAACCGCGATGAGCTGGAAGTAGAGGCTCCGGATGCGCAGCAGCCGCTGGACGGCGGCACCGAAGAGCACCTTGGGCGACTCGTCGCTCGTCTGGTCGACGTCGAGGCCCGACTGGCGCAGGATGTGGTGCGACTCGTGCTCGCCCTTCGCCGGCTCGCGCAACCGCAGGATCAAGAGCACCAGCGGGATGCCGAGGAGCGCGAGCAGCATCGACCAACGCCAGCTCCCGGTGAACGCGGCCACGGCGCCCACCAGGGCGACCCCGAGCGTACGGGCGAATGGCTCGGCGCCGCGCTTGTACGCGACGACACGGGCCCGCGCCTCGGGCGGATAGAAATCCGAGAGGTAGGAGAGATGCGTGGTGTCGACCGGTGCCTTGCCGAAGGCCGCCAGCACGCCGAGCGCGACGAACGGCCAGATGTTGTCGACCGTGCCCATCAGTGGCACCACGATCGCGAACGAGAGCAGCGTGTAGGCCGACACCTTGACCCGCGATCCGCGGTCGCTCATGAGCGCTACGGGCAGGCCGACGCCGATCTGGGCCGCCGACGCGACGAACACCGCGGCAGCGAGGGCGGCGTCCTTCACGTGGAAGGAGCGCTGGATATCGGGCGCGAGCACGCCGAGCCCGCTGTCGATGGTGCCGATCACGAGCGAGGCGAGGAAGAGGAGCGTCACCGGCGCCAGGCCGTAGTCACGCAGGATGCCGAGAAGCGGCGGCGGCTTGCCCTTGCCGACGCCGGGTATGAGCTGGAGGTCGGCCACGGCCTCCTCGGCGTGGCTGCTCTTCACCGCCGCCTTGAGCAGATCGTCGGGGACGGCGAAGTCGAGGAGCGGGGCGTCGCTCATGGGGTCACTCCACAACACGCCGCCCGGCCGGTCATCGTGGCCGCTCACGCTAGGAAGGGGGGCTGGTAGCGTCAAGAACCCGGGCGTGAGCGTCCGATACATGAGTGCGCGGCACCGCACGACCGCATCGGCCACGACCTCATCGGCCACGACCTGACAGCCACGACTGACGAAGGGGAGCGCGAGCATGCAGATCGGCTTCATCGGTCTCGGGGCGATGGGGCTGCCGATGACTCGTCATCTCCTCGCCGCCGGGCACGCCCTCACCGTCGCGTCCCGGAGCCGCGGGCCGATCGACGCCGCCCTCGAGGCCGGCGCGGCCGAAGGCGACGGGCCGGCCGGCGTGGTGAGCGCGAGCGAGATCACCATCCTGTGCGTGCCGAGCTCGCCCGACGTCGTCGAGGTCGTGGACGCCGTGCTCCCCGCGCTCGGACCGGGAAAGCTCGTCGTCGACACGTCCACCATCGACCCCGACGTGGAGCGCGCGCAGCACGAGCGCGTCGGCGTCACCGGCGCCCGCTACCTCGAGGCACCGCTCTCGGGCGGCACGGTCGGCGCGGAGAAGGGCACCCTCACCCTCATGGTCGGCGGCGATTCGGCCACCCTCGAGGCGTCTCGCCCCGCCCTCGACCCGTTCGCCGGCCTCATCGTGCACGTCGGGGGGCCGGGGATGGGCCAGGTCGTGAAGCTGTGCAACAACCTCGTCTACGCGGCCCAAATGCTCGCCACCGCGGAGGCCACGGTGATGGCTACGAAGGCCGGCGTCGACCTCGAGAAGCTGCACGAGGTCCTGATCCACTCGAGCGGCGACTGTGTGGCGGTGCGCACACGGCTGCCGGCTGAGGGTGTCGTGCCCGACAGCCCCGCGTCCAATGCATGGCGGCCCGGCTTCATGACCGACTTGATGGCCAAGGACCTCGACCTCGCGCTGGCCTACGCGGGCAGGGCGCGCACGCCGCTGTTCACCTCGGGCGTCGTGCGGCAGGTGCTCGGCGCGGCGAGCCAGGCCGGATACGGTCGCGAGGACTTCTCGGCGCTGACCAAGGTGATCAGGCAGCTCGCCGGCGTCTGAGCGCATCCCACGGGGAGGCGACCGTCCATGACCCCTGCTCGATGACCCCTGCTCGATGACCCCCGCTCGATGACCCCCGCTCGATGACTACCGTCGTCACCATCGACCTGGGCACCAGCGGCACCAAGGCCGCGCTGTGGTCCGACCGGGGTCTCGTGACCATGGGTCGCGCGCCGCTCACGACCGCGCACCCCCAGCCGGGCTGGGCCGAGCAGGACCCCACCAGCTGGTGGCGATCGGTGGTCGACGCGTGTGACGAGGTGCGCGCGGTCGCGCCCGAGGCGTGGGCCGACGTCTCCGCGGTCGGCTTCTCCGCCGCACGCGAGACGTTCACACTGGTCGACGCCGAGTTGGCACCGGTCAGCCCCGGGATCCTCTGGTCCGACCAGCGGGCTGCCATGCAGGCCACGCGACTCGGCGATCCCGCGGCCATCCGCGCCCGCACGGGCGTCGTGCTCGATGGCGCCGCGCACGCGGCAAAGGTGGCGTGGGTCGCCGAGCACGAGCCCAACCAGCTCGACGCGGCACGCTGGATCCTCGCGCCACGCGACCTGGTCGTTGCCTGTCTCACGGGCGAGATCGTCACCGACCCGACGCTCGCGTCGCGTACCGGCTTCTTCGAGCTGGCCGGGGGTTGGGTTCCCGGAGCAGGCGCGCTCGTAGGTGATCGCCTGCCACGCGTGGTTCCGCCGGCCACGGTCATCGGCGGCGTGCGCGCGCAGCCGGGTGCCGAGCTCGGGCTCCGCGCGGGCACCGCGGTGGTGCTCGGCGCCGGCGACCGGGCCTGCGAGGTGCTCGGCACCGGCACCACGGTCAGCCAACCGATGGTGTCGTGGGGCTCTACCACGAATGTCTCGATCCCCCACCCGGGCCCGGTGGAGGAGCTGCCCCAGGTCGCGGCCGTGTCGCGCGCCGCGTTCAGCGGCTTCGTCGTCGAGGCCGGGGTATCGGCGAGCGGTGCGGCGTTGGCATGGCTGGCCGCGCTCACCGACCGCACGCACGACGCGCTGCTCGACGTCGCCGCGACCACCGAGCCCGGCGCGCGCGGCGCCATCGCGCTCCCGTGGCTCAACGGCGCGCGGGCCCCCTGGTGGCAGCCCGACACCCACGCGGCGTTCCTGGGCCTCACCGGTGCACACGGCTCCGCCGAGCTCGCCCGCGCGGTGATCGAGGGAGTGGCTTTCGACGTCGCCCGTTCCATCGAGCTCCTCGCCCCCGACGCCGTCGGTCTCGCCCTGGCCGGAGGCGGCGCAGCCAACGCGCTGTGGCGAGCGGTGCTCAGCGCCACCACCGAGCTGCCGTGCACCCGCCGTCGCCACGACGAGGCCGCGTCGGTCGGGGCGCGCCTCATCGTGGGTCAGGCGCTCGGCGAGTCGCTCGACGTCGAGCGGCTCAGCCCGGTGGTGGAGCAGGGCGAGCCCGACGCGGCGCTCGTCGAGGTGTACCGCGGGATCCGCCGCCAGTCCGACGCCGCGGCGGCGGCCGTGCTCGGCCTCGAGGAGTCCTGACGTCCTCCCCGCCTCGTTCTCCGCCCGACCCGGCGCGGCCGTGGGGAGCGCAGCCCGCGGGCGGATCGCCACCGCCGTCGTGGATGCTCCCCGCGACGGCCCCGCCCAGACCACCGCGACGTGGGCGCGCGGGCGTCATCGTCGTGGCGGTCGTGTTGATCGGCGCGCTCGTCGCCGCGCTCGTCGCCGGGCTCGTCACCTGGACAGCCCGGTCCGGGAGCTCGAAAGCATGGGACGCGCGCGTCGCGCCGATCGCGTCCGAGGTCCAGCGGCTGCGTGGTCTCGACTACAAGCACGCGGTCCCTGTCGACTTCCTCACCGACCAGGAGTTTCGCAAGCGCGTCAGGGTCGATCGCGTGAAGCTGAGCAAGGACGACGAGCGCGACCTCGCTCGCGCGCAAGGCGAGCTCCGCGCGCTGGGTTTGATCCAGGGCGACCTCGACCTGCTTGCCGCGGCCAACAAGCTGGGCGGCGAGGGCATCCTCGCCTACTACGATCCCCACACCAAGCGGATCACGGTGCGTGGGAAACAGCTCGACCTCGCCTCACGCGTAACCGTCGCCCACGAGCTCACCCACGTCCTCCAGGACCAGCACTTCGATCTCGAGCACCTCCGGAAGCAGGCGAGGGCGGCTCACTCGACCGTGCCTGTAACTGCGCTGATCGAGGGGGACGCGGTGCGGACGCAGACGCGCTACGTCGCCGGCCTGTCGAAGGCGCAGCAGGACGAGTACGCACGAACCCAGCAGAGCCAGGTCGGTTCCTTCGACCAGGCCACGAAGAAGGACGTGCCGGAGATCCTGATCGCGCTCCAGGCCGCGCCCTACACGCTCGGCCAGGCGATGGTGGAGGTGATCGCGGCTCAGGGCGGAGAGGGGGCCGTCGACGACGCGTTCCGAAGTCCCCCGAAGACCGAGCGGGACTTCCTCGATCCCCTCGCCTACGTGAGCGGGGAGCGGGCGAAGAAGGTGACGACGCCGCGCCTCGAGGCGGGAGAGCAACGCGAGGGGACGCCCGACCGGTTCGGCGCATTCGGTCTCTATCTCACGCTCGCGAGCCGCCTCGACCCACACGCCGCGCTGACCGTCGCCGATGTGTGGGGTGGTGACGCGCAGATCACCTTCAAGAAGGGGAGCACGTTCTGCTTGCGAGCCACCTTCGTGGGGAAGACCGCGAGTGACACGAGCACCATCGCGGACGCGCTGCGGACCTGGGCGGCGCGCGGTCCCGCCGGCGCGGCGACGGTCTCGGTGGGTGCCGACACGGTCGGCTTCACCGCATGTGACCCCGGCCCGACCACACCTCGGCCGAGCTCGGCGAACGACGCGATGACACTGGTCGTCGGCCGCGACAGCTTGGTGGCCGGCCTGGTCAAGGAGGGCTTGCAGGGGCCGAGCGCGCGCTGCGTCGCCGACCGGGTCGTGGCCAACGCGGCGCTGTTCGAGAAGCTGGTGAGCCTCCAGGGCGCGGCCGACCTCGACCCCGCGACCGCGGACGCGCTCCGGGCCACGGCCAGCGCGTGCGGCGCGGGACGCTAGCGTCCACCGCGTCGGACAGTTCGCGACTGGGAGCGGCGGCCCGCGTCTCAGGCTTCGAGCAGCCGGCGCGGGTGGCGGCCGTCGACGTAGCCGAGGAACGGGGGGTAGACGTTGTAGCCGAGCAGCTCCTGCAGTCGCTCCGGGAGCCGCTGCACGACCTCGCGGGGTACTGCGAGCACGTGGTTCTCCACCGGGCGTAGCCACGAGGCCCCATAGTGGAGGACCACGCCGAGGCGGGGGCGACCGGTACGGTTCGCGCCGCCACCGTGCCAGAGACTGCCGAGGTAGAGGAGCACCGAGCCCGCGGGCATCTCGGCCGCGATGGTCGGAGTGTCGGGGCCGGGCTGCTCGTCGCCCCACCGGTGGCTGCCCGGCACGATACGAGTGGCGCCGTTCTCTTCCATGAAGTCGTCGAGCGGCCACATGACGTTCACGACGACCTCGGCGTGCGGCCGCGGGAGCGGGTAGATGGCGTCGTCGGGGTGCAGCGGCTGGGCCAACGCGCCGGAGCCGATCTCGATGCCGGTGGGCGCGCTCAGCTGGTAGTGGCCGAGGACCTGGTCGAGCACGCGGAGCACGAGCGGATGGGTCGCGGGACCGTCGAGCGCGCGCGTCTTGGCGAACAGCGCGTACACGCGACGCGTCCGCCGGCCCTCGAAGTCGTCGCGGCCGAAGGGAGTCGCCTCGAGGGTCCTCCCGAGCTCCGCACGCGCCTCGGCCACGTCGTCGGTACCCAGCACCCCCTCGATGATCGCGTAGCCGTCGCGCTCGAGCGCCGCGAGCACCTCTTCGGCCCGTGCGCCCACCGTCGTCCTCGCCACGCGGGGTGGGGGGTTGGCGCCGGACCCCTGATGTTCGCTGATCGCGGCCATGAACCTGGCCCCTTCACGCCCGAGGACCGCAGGAGGGTCGACATCGCCGCCTCCTGACCGCCAACTGTATACATCAGAGTGTACACTCCGGAACGTGAAAAGCAATGCCCGCGTGCTCCTCGACCGTCCTGCCCGCCGCGAGGCCATCCTCAGGGCGGCGGCCTCGGCCTTCGCCCAGCGGGGGTTCGCGGCGACGTCGATGGACGACGTCGCGGCGGCGGCTGGCATCACGCGCCTCATCGTGTACCGCCACTTCGACTCCAAGGAGGACCTGTACACGGCCGTGCTCCAGCGGGTGCGGGACCAGCTGGCCGAGGAGTTCGGCGCCGAGCTGCAACAACGGCGGGATCTCTCAGCCGTACGGGCCCTCCTCGTCGTCGCGCGGGAAAACCCTGCCGCCGTCACCCTGCTGTTGCGCCACGCCGCTCGCGAGCCGCAGTTCGCCCCTTACGCCGAAGCGTTCAGGCACCAGGTGGTCGAGTTCGCCCGTTCGATGCTCGCCGCCGCCGGCGTCTCGGGCCGACTGCGGGAACGGTGGGCGGCCGAGACACTCGTCTCGTACGTGTTCGATGCCCTGCTCCACTGGATCGAGGAGGGCTCGCCCGGGCGCGACGCCGAGTTCCTCGAGCTCATCGAGGCGTCGCTCCCCGCGCTCGTCACCGCGTGGGCCGGCGTGTCGCACCCGTAGCGGCGTCCCGCTCCGAGCGAGTCACAGGTCAGACGGTGGGGCCGGGTGGGATCGAACCACCGATCAGGGACGCTCGCGGTCGCGAGCAATCGTCGGTCAACGACGGCGATCGCCACGCAGGACTGCTTCGTTCGGCGCGCCCTTCGTCCGAGCAGGTACCCCACCGCCACGATCGGCAGCTCCCCACACGCCCCGACCACCACAACGACCACCCAACCCCGCCTCATCCCCCAAGCCCGCCGAGAAATCGGTGGATCCAGGCTCAGTTCCGACCAACGGCAATTGCGGTGTGCTGTTGGGCCTGAAGCTGGTTGGCGAGTCGCGTCGCCTGGTTGCGGTTCTCGTGTGTGCCGGTCGGTGCGCGGGCGCCGTTGCGGGTGGGCGCGCCGGTCGCCAGGGGCTGAGTGTTGTAGATGGCGTCGACCCAGTAGTTGGCGTTGTCGAAGTAGACATAGTGGAGCCCGGAATCGGTCGGGAAGCCGCTTGGACCGTTCTTGAGCACGCCGTTGGGTCCTGTGGGGTCACGGGACCAGAGCGCGTGAAGCGGAGGGATGTCGAGGCCGCGGGTGTTGCTGAACAACCAGTTGTCGAAGTAGAGGGCGTCGCGGGCGACGTGGCCGGTGTCGGTGTGGTACGAGGCGACGTAGGCAGTGCCCGCGGTGACGGGCACGGGCTGCGGGAGGTTCACGCTTTGCCATCCGGATGCGCTCTCGTTGGTGAAGGTGGCGGTGGAGAGCAGCGTGCCGTCGATGGTCCAGAGGTTCGCGATGTGGGTGCCGGTGTTGAGCGCGGATTTGTAGAAACGGATGCCGGTGATGTAGCCGGTCGTGTCGGGTCGGATCTTGACGCCGACCTCCAGCGGGGTGGTGGCACCATCGTCAGCGGTGACGGGCTTGGTCGACGGATCCCAGAGGCTACACGGGCACTGGCGGGCGGCGACCGTCCACCCGGGTGCGCTCGTGGAAGCGCCTAAGTTCGCGCTGTCATCTACTGCGCGTGCTTGCACGGTGACCGGTCCGAGCGTGGTCGGGACCCACGTGTAGGTCCATTGTCCTCGTCCGGCCGCGGGGTGCCAGCTGATGCCTCCGTCGACCGAGACCTCGACTCCAGCGACGGCACCCCCGCCGGCGTCGGTCGCGGTGCCGGTTGCGGTCACGGCCGTGCCGACTGCAGGAGAGGTGCCCGTGCCACTCGATGCGATGCTCGCCGTCGGTGCGATGGTGTCGAGCGTCGCGGTCTCGGCGACCAGCCCCGGCTGAAACGTGCGAGGTTGAGCGCCCATGTCCGCGAGGATGTTCACGGTCGCCTGTTGCATCTCGGGTGACGTCGGGGAGCTTCCATTGTCGTGGTGGCTGTCGAGGCCCCACGACCACTGCACGCTCGCAGCGGAGAACACGAGCGCGCCGCTCGGCGCCCGGTACTCCGTGACATGGTGCGGAAACAGCCCGCTGTAGCTAGTGGTTGACAGGTCGGCGGTGCTAGGTGGTCTAGAGCCGTTGTCGAGATCCCAGTCGAGCTCGTAGCCCGCGGTCCGGCTTCCGAGGGTGGCGATGCTACCTGGTGTCTGACGGGCGAGGGGCGTGTCACGCCACAGTCGCAGCTTGCCCTCCTCGGCGCTCACCTGCACGGCCGGGGTGTTGAACGGAAGGTCACCGTAGAGGGTGCCGTTGAGCGCGTTCTCGGGTCGCCCGCCGTCCGACGGTGGACTCAAGCGCGGATCTCGCCAAAAGCCCGTCCACATTGGGCTCGGGTCGACCTTGACGCTCGCGCCCGATTCCTTGTAGGTGACGAGCGTGCGGTAGGGCGTGTTGGTGCCGTCGATGCTGGGTTCCCAACGTGTCTTCCAGAAGCTCGTGTTGCCGCTGAAGAACCCGAGGTTCACCCCCGCGTCGCGCGCCGCGGTGACCGCCGCGCGCTGACCGGCCGACCAGTACTCGTCGTGGCCCACCGATAGGAACACCTTGTGATCGAGCAGCCTGCTGCCCGAGCGATCGGTGTCGATCGTGCTCGCGTAGCTCACGTCGTAGCCGTTCGACTCGAGCCACCGGACCATCGGGTACTCCGCGTTGAACACCCAACTCACTGAGGCCTGGCCGCCCTCGGCCGTGCGCGTGATGAATGGTCGGTTGTAACTGCTCTTCGCGGTGGCGATGCCCGAGTACGAGCCGGCCCCACCCCAGTCGTTGTAGGTCTGCCAGGTCGCGTCGGAGGTCTGGAACAATACGTTGGAGTGGTGCTCGTCGTCGCGTACCACAAAGAACACATGACTCGCACCCCCGGTGTCGTCGCGGACGAGACGCGCGAAATAGATGCCCGACGTCGCGTTGGCCGGCACCACCCATGACGCCGATTCGGCCCAGTTCCCGCAATCGATGAGGTGGACGAGCGGCGCGATGGTAGTCAGGCACGCGGGTTGGGTCTGCGGGAGCGCAGCGGACGGGCGCACAGTGGTGACTCGCCGGGCGCCGGTGCCGCCGTAGAAGCCCATGCGGTAGATGTCGAGGTGGTAGCTGCTTGCCGGCGTCTGAACCTTGAAATGCACGATCTCGCCGTGATCCACGCTCATGTCCGTCGCGAAACCCTGGATCGTCGGGTCGCCCGACCCGGCGATGTCCCATCCGCTGGACGGGCTCCCCGGAAGCGTGTTCTCACAAGCGATCCGCGACACCGGTGGTGTGCACGCGGCCAGCACGTGGTAGGCGCGCACCAGCCCACCGGTCGCGGTCACATAGACGTAGCCGCTCGCGACCGCTGGTGACGACGGTATGCCACCGACATCGCCCGACCACAGCGACGCGCCCCCGACCAGGTCGAATGCGTGCAGCGTGCCGTCGTCGGAGCCGACGTAAACGATCCCGTCGGCAACCGCCGGTGACGACGAGATCGCCCCGACCGTGGGTGTACTCCACACGCCAGCGCCGGTGCCCGCGTTCAACGCATAGAGATGCGCGTCGGTTGAGCCTACGTACACCACACCGCCGTTCACCGACGGTGACGAGGTGACTGGACCACCCGTCGGGGTGCTCCACGCGACCGCGCCGGTGATCGCGTTGAACGCGTAGACGTGCCCATCGCCGGAACCGACATAGACCATCCCGTTGGACACGGCAGGTGACGACGTCA
>OBEQ012645402.1_pt1 | contig 18252 bp, 14 predicted proteins | sample 1670901 | NCBI WGS metagenome assembly OBEQ01 (sample SAMEA104232315, study PRJEB22302) | groundwater metagenome | biome: forest; feature: aquifer; material: groundwater | place: USA | collected 2011-08-07 | depth 5.4 m
GGGTGCCGAAGGATATGGCAGCCAGTGGCCCGTGCAACCAAACGATACCAAAGAAGGTCAGGCACAAAACCGCCGTGTGGCTGTAAGGGTAAAAGCAAAATAGATTTCTATTAAAATTAATAAGTGGCCCCGGAAATTTCCGGGGTTTTTAAATTCTTGGATAAAAAAAGCCAGGCATCTCTGCCTGACCGTTGTTTGAGCCGGGTTGACCCCGAAACGCTTCCGCGCCACGAGGCAGACAACCCGGCTCCCCTCATCGCCGCCGCCGTCGCCGACTACTTCTTGCCATTTTTGTATTCGAGAGCCGACTTGCTACTACCGAACACAATACCGTCAACGATGAAGATCATGTGGCCTCCCCACATGTTGGGACGCTTCTTAGGGGGAGCGTCGTTTCCCCTTTTCCGCCGTCTCGGCGGAAAACTTTAGAAGAACAGGCGAGGCTATGTGGGCATTGAAAGTGTCCCCTATAAGACCGGGGCAGGCCATTGGGTTGCCCGTACCCGTTTCAAAAGCCTCGCGAAGTTAAGATACTGCCCTTAATGTCCTAACTTCGCAAGTCTTTACCTTATTTTTTTATTATAGCATAGGCTATACCACTTTGTCAATAGTACTCAGGCCAAGCAAAAAGCCCTATTCTAATTTTTATCATTTAGACGAATTGAAGAAAAACAGATAAGTAATTACCTATTATTACGATTATTCCAATAGGAGTACGATAAAAATTAGAATAGGGCTTTTTGCAATACTAGGCTTCCTTTACCGCCGCTTCCTTTATTTTAGTGACGATTTCTTTTGAGACTTTTGGATTTTCCTTGAGGAACTGGCGGGAGCCTTCTATGCCCTGGCCAAGTTTCTGTTCACCGTAATTGAACCAGCTTCCTGACTTAACAACGATGCCATACTGCACGCCGGTATTTACCACATCGGCATAGTGAGAAATGCCTTCGTTATAGAGTATGTCGAACTCGCAGGTCCTGAATGGCGGAGCAACTTTGTTTTTAACAATTTTAACTTTGGTCCTGTTGCCGACTATCTTTTCTCCGGCCTGTATCTGAGCCGCCCGGCGAATCTCCATTCTTACCGAAGAATAGAATTTCAAAGCCAATCCTCCGGTGGTCGTCTCCGGGTTACCGAACATGACACCTATCTTCATCCGCAACTGATTTATAAAAATGACTGTGGTCTTTGATTTTGCCACGATTGCCGTCAATTTCCGCAGAGCATGGGACATAAGCCTGGCCTGCAAACCCATATGCTGCTGGTCCATCTCCCCTTCTATCTCCGCTCTTGGCGTCAATGCCGCCACCGAATCAACCACTATCACATCCACCCCACCCGATTTAACCAAAGCCTCCACTATGTCCAAGGCCTGCTCGCCGGTATCGGGCTGAGAAATCAAAAGCTGGTCTAATTTTACACCAATCTTTTTGGCATATTCCGGATCCAGGGCATGCTCGGCATCCACATAAGCCGCCACCCCGCCGGTTTTCTGAGCTTCAGAAACTATATGAAGACACAGCGTAGTCTTCCCGGAGCTCTCCGGACCGTATACTTCAATTATTCTTCCCCTTGGCACTCCACCTACTCCCAACGCCAAATCGAGAGAAATTGAACCGGTAGAGATGACATCGACATCAACTTTCCCCACCTCACCCAACTTCATGATTGAGCCTTCGCCGTATTTCTCCTGTATCTCTTTGACCGTCATGTCGACATTTTTATTTTTTGTTGCTTGTTCGTCTTTTTTAACCATTTGCGGATATTGGCACCTTCCTCCAAGGTGCCGGTTTAAAATTATTCATTTATCCTACAAGAATATTTAATTTAATGCAACCGATACAACAGAAAAGCCCCGCCCGGAATAAACCAGGCGAGGCTCGCCAAAGAGGCGGCCCGCACAGGCTTTCCTGCGGGGGCAAATTGCACTACCTATCAAAGACGGTTGAGAGTTATGCTGTGCCATCACCCAGATAGACAACAGTCAGAGGTCCTTGGATTCGACCCATGGCCACATCGTCTATTAATGAGAAGAGATGATTCTGAGCCACATTGCCTGTAACCTGCTCATTAAGAGAGACGGAAGATCTCTGCAGCCGCTTAATCTCAAGGATCTTTCCGCAAAGATCCGAATAGAGCTTCTTGCAAGCATCAGCCTGGCCATCCCAGCCCCCGGCGACACAGACCGGAAAGCCTTCCTCCGGATTGCCGTCCCAAAGAACGGCATACATGAACGCATCCTTAGGCAGGAAATACCTGTTCAGCCGTCCTCCCCTTCCACGCCGTTTGGCCAAGGATATCCGGCCTCCACCCAATCGAATCGACTTCACGACCTTCCACGGCAGATTTCTCATTGCCTTCTCTCCTTTTACTTCGTCCAGTTGACCAGAAGCAGTCCGCCGGCAACCATAACCACGCCCAGCCACTGCTGAAACTCAAGGCGTGAACCAAGAAACACGCAGGCCAGGACCACAGTGATGGCCGGCCAAGAGCCGGTAATCATGGTGATCGCCGGGAAAACCTCCTTGCTTGGAGCGACTTGCAATGCATAGAGCTGGATGAATAGCCCGATGCCTGACATTAGCGCCATAATCAAGGCAAGAGTACCCGACCGTAAAGTCACCAACGAGAAGTCGCCGGCATGACCGATGACACCAAAGATACCGACGGCCATCATTGCGGCTCCTTCAAAAAACATGCTCATCCTCGCTCCGTGAATTGCGGTAGCCTTGTCTCCGAAGAGCATATAGCTTGCCCAGAGCGACAGGGTAATGTACGACGCCGTTCTCCAATCCATATTTCACCTCATCAAAAGAACTCTTACTTATTTTAAATTATAACATACGCCAAACAAAAAATCAATGCCAGAAAGCCCTGATTTTAAGCCATTTTTAGCGGACAGTAAAAAGCCACGACCCAATTTTTATCATAAGGACGAATAGCAGAAAGGAGAATAAGTAATTATTTATCCACATCGATACTCCAAGAGGAGTACGATAAAAATTGGGTCGTGGCTTTTTACTCGTTCAAATCACCCCTACACCTCCTCCTTTTCTGCCTCGGGAGTATCTGCATTAATCCCCGTCAACCCCACTAAATGCGCCGGCTCTTGAGCAATGGTACCATCTGGACGAATATAGACTTCTCGAGGCTTGGCTCCATCCCCCGGCCCGATAACACCTTTTTCTTCAAGAAGGTCCATAACGCGGGCCGCACGGGCATAGCCAAGTTTCAGACGCCTCTGCAATAAGGTAGTTGACGCCTTTCCTTCCGAAACTACAACCGCCTTAGCCTCTTCGTACATATCATCGCCGGCATCATCTTCGGCACCGCCGCCCAAACTTACAGCCGCCGGAGCATTGAAATCAACCTGGAGGCTACCTTCTTCCTCTTCGTTAATTCCCAGTTCTTCAGCCTGCATTTTAATGAATTTAACGACATCTTTAACCTCTTTTTCGGATATCAATGAACCTTGCAAACGCCTTGGCTTGCCTGAATCTCCGGCAAGATAAAGCATATCACCATTGCCTAATAATTTTTCCGCCCCAGACATATCCAAGATAGTTCTTGAATCAACATTGCTGGCAACCTGGAAAGCCATTCTGGAAGTAATGTTAGCCTTGATAGTGCCGGTAATAACCTCGACTGAAGGCCGCTGTGTTGAAACTATCAAATGAATACCGACAGCCCGGGACATCTGAGCAAGACGGACAATGGCCGACTCCACATCTCGGCCATAAGAAGCCATCAAATCGGCTAACTCATCAATAACAATAACCATGAACGGCATGATATCTTCCTTTTCAGCTGTCATCTTGGCGTTGTACGAGAAGATATCACGGGCGCCAACCTTTGAAAGAGCATCGAAGCGCAGTTCCATCTGACCTACGGCCCAACGCAAAGCTCCAAGGACCTTTTTACCTTCGGTAATAACAGGAGTTATTAAATGAGGGATGCCATTATACAAAGTAAGCTCGACGCGCTTTGGGTCTACTAGTATTAATTTCAAAACCTCCGGCGAATGCTTATAAAGCAAAGACATAAGTATCGTGTTTATCGAAACTGATTTACCGCTTCCGGTAGCGCCGGCCACTAGTAGATGGGGCATTTTCTCAAGACCGGCGAATATAGCCACACCCGCCACATCACGACCCATGGCCAAAGGCAGGAAGTATTTCGACTTCTGGTAATCTTCGGACTCTATCATATTGCGAAGACCCACTACGGCTACCTTCCTGTTCGGCACCTCAATACCGACAAGGGCTTTGCCGGGGATAGGAGCCTCAATTCTGATAGGATGGGCGGCAAGTGCAAGCGAGAGGTCGGGGTTAAGGGCGGTTATCTTAGAAAGTTTCACGCCAACTGCCGGACGAAGGGTGTAGCGAGTTACGGTTGGACCAATAGATACCTCGCCCATCTCAACATCAATGCCGAAATTGCCCAAAGTCCGCTTGATAATATTAGCGCTGGCATTGATATCTCCCGTCGTCGGCTGGTCCTGATCGCTATGCAAAAGCTCTATCGGAGGCAACACCCATTTACCGGCCTTGATATGCTTTATCATGAACTCCTTGTCGGTCGGCTCGGTCTTGGCGGCTTTGGCGGCCAGCATAGCTTTGGATTCCGGTTTTCTATTCTTTTCGGCTTCCGGATCTACAACTTGGTCGCCCTTTTTGACAACTATATTGTCTACCAGAGGTTTCTCCTTCTCTTCCTTACTCAAGAGTCGGCGGATGGGTATATTAAGGCTCAATAACAAGGAGATGAACATTGCCGCAATAAATATCACCAGAGAAGCGCTGAAGCCAGTGAGCTTTAAGAACGGGAAGCCTAAGATAACGCCGAAGTATCCACCTTGAACGATGCGCTGGCTAAAGGTCAGCGAATTACTGCCAAAAATAAAGAATACACCCAGAAAAGACAGGATAAAAAGAGCTGTTCCGAAAATAGCACTTGAATATATCTTTCTTTCTATTGATTTGACGAATGAGATGCCGAGAAGGACAAAGGCCAGAGGCACAAGGAAAAATCCCCAGCCGAAAAGAGATTTTGCGGTAACATTGAATATCTCTCCGGCCCGGCCGGCCATATTCACAAAGCTGAAAACACTCAAAACTGCCACAATAAAGCTGGCCACGCCAAGAATGCTATTGCGTGTTTCCTGGGATATATCGAACTTTGGCTCCCTGTCTTTCTTGGCTTTCAGCCTGTGTTTTTCCTTCTTCTTTTGTTTGCCCATTATTAAATAATTATATGATAATCGGGTAATAAATCAACACTACTTAATAAAAATCCCCGCTATGAGCGGGGGCGGGAGTAAGATAACAAACCACTAACCCACAGCCTTGCAATGCTGCTAAACATAAATAACATAAGATCGGCATATACAGCTATCGCCCACTTAATATCGGTAAGGCCGAATGGCGTACAGCGGAAAATTATAGGATACAGCACCAGGGCGAAGAAGATAATTGCGAAAGACCATTGAAAAAACTTTGCGATATAGATTTTGCCGGCGACAGTCATTATATCTCCCATGCAAATGAGCTGACAAGTATTCTATATCACGATATACCGACGGTCAATACTGTCGGAAAAACACTCTAGCTCACGGATGTTTTTAACAGCCAAAGCCCTGCCCTGATTTTTATCATTTAGACGAATAGCAGAAAGGCGGATGAGTAGCTATTTATTCGCAAGGATACTCCAATAGGAGGCCGATGAAAATTAGGGCAGGGCTTTGGCTGTTCTTACTTAAACATATCCAAGGTGCCGCTGCCGCTGATGGCACCGATGAATTGAGGAATAACGAAGATGATGCCTATGAGAGGCAGTACGAACATGACCACACTGATGATAAGGGTCCACATAAAATACTTCCTGGTCTTTTCGGCCGACTTATATGTCGCATCCAGTTTCTGCTCCAACTCGGCCAGTTTTTTCAAAACTTCATCCACTTCTTCGCTCCTTGCGGAGCTACGAAGTGCGAGCATTTCTTCCTAAGGAGCGAAGAAGTGCCCTTCCGTAGCTTTAGCGAAGGAGGGCTATATAAATTATATTGTATCAAATATGCTATAATATAGGAAGAATGGACAAAGAGCCTATCCACAAACCATCTCCCGGCCCGGATATAAATTTCGTCTATAATAAAACGGCTAAGTTTCGGCACCGCAGAATAGTGTTTGCCACTATAATCCTGCTCGTCATCACCAACATCGGCATTTACTATTTGAGCCAGTATCTATACAACGATATCATAAACATCGCTAAGTCGTTCCCCTCTTACACTCACCGCCCCAGCCCCTCGATAGGTTCAGGCCAAGTTAGCCCGTCACCGGAATTCTGCGCCCAAGTCATCACTCGCGCCCAAAATCCCCAAACCGGAGAAGTCCACGATTTCCCCACCCCCTGCGATGTGCCGACTGGCTGGGTAAAGATATAGTCACTCAATCCATCAAAGCCAAAGCCCTGCCCCAATTTTTAGCGTACTCCTACTGGAAAAATCTATACAAATAAATAATTACTGGCTCTCCTTTCTGCCTGCCAGCAGGAAGCCTGCCGTTTGTCATTATGCTAAAAATTGGGGCAGGGCTTTGGCTTGATAGCATAATAAAAGCTCAGCTTTAATCGCTGAGCTCGGAATTTATAATTATTGCAGTGCCACCCGACCTGACGAAGCGTCGAGGAATCGGAATTCTAAGCCCGAACTTCTTGCGAAGGTAAGCCCGGATAGTTCTCTCGCTTAAGAAATCGACTCCTTCGATACAGTGCGTGTATTCGTTAAGAGCCTGACGAGCCCATTGGGAAATGAGCCCATACTTGATCCGTTCTCTGGCCTCATTCGCCTGTTTAGACGATAGACCAAGACGCGACAACTCTTCGTCAATGAACTGGATTGAGTCATCGACGAAATCGTCGACTACCCCAATCGCCCACTGCCGGCGTTTTCTTTCCCATTGGGCCCAGGCCTTCTTACTGATTTGCGAAAGCAGGGGCAGCTCCGTGTGATGGCCATCCCGCCCCCGAGCTCGAGGCCCCCACTCCCCAAAATCTTGAGGATGTTCCCTCTGGTAGCCCGCCAGCCGAACTTCTTTTTTGTTCATTCCGAGCCTCCTTTTTCCTTTAGTCTCTATATACACTAAAATTTAGGTTCTGTCAATAGTCGCCGAAATTTTTATTTGCTAAAATTATCTTATGAACAAGGTCGCGGAGAACTACAATAAAATTTACTCTGACAATAAAACGGTATTTGGTCCGGAGCCCTCTCAATTTACCAAGAATTTACTGAAATATATATCCGCCGGATATGTTTTGGATATTGGGGCCGGCGAAGGAAAAAATAGTATTTTCTTAGCTGAAAATGGGTTTAATGTTACAGCAATTGACATATCGAGAATAGCCATAGAAAAAATATCAAAACTAGCCGAAGAAAAGTCTTTGAACATTGAAACTGAAGTGGCTGATATTAAAGATTTTAATTTTAGCCACAATTATGATGTCATTATCGCTAATCTTATTTTCCATCATTTATCCAAGGATGAAACGCTCATGATAATCAAAAACATAAAATCCCATACAAGAAGTGGCGGCCTAAATTTAATTAATGCTATCACCAAAGAAGGAGATTTTTACAAAGACAACCCGACAACGGATAAGTTCTTTTCCAGCCAAGGAGAAATTAAAAGTATATACTCCGACTGGGAAATTCTGGAATTTCAAAGCAGAAAGTGGGAGGCATTCCAAAAGAGAAAAGATGGAAGCTCGATGTTGAATATAAGCGAAGAAATCATCGTCAGAAATAGTTGACATCAATTTAACAACCTGTAATAATCAGTACCAGTTCACTCAATAAAGGACAAAACAATGAGCAGACTTGATATGTACTTGAGATTATCTCCTTTTTTAATCAGTCTGGTGATTGCCACATATAATCCTAACTCTATTTTATCTCTTGCATTAGTAACCGCTGGCAGCATTATCTCAATAGCACTTATGTGGCCAAAATCTTAAGCAACCTTTCAGGTTGCTTTTATCTTAACTAAAAAATATCCTTGCCAAGCACATGCAAATTAGTATAGAAAAACCTCTACTCTGATTTTTAGCATAATGACAAACGGCAGGCTTCCTGCCGGAAGGCAGAAAGGAAGATAAGTAATTATCTATCTACATGGATACTCATATAGGAGTACGATAAAAATCAGAGTAGAGGTTTTTCTAAACACAATACCAAACAAAAAACTCCTTTACAGGAGTTTTTTGTTTGGTATTTATTCTTCCTCTACACGACCCCTTCCGCCGAAGCGCTCTTTGTAGCCCGTCCCTGCCGGTATTAACCGGCCGATGATGACATTTTCTTTGAGACCGACGAGATTATCTTCTTTGCCCACGGTCGCACTTTCTATCAAAACCTTGGCTGTTTCCTGGAACGAAGCCGAAGACAAGAAACTGTCAGTGCTCAGTGATACCTTGGTGATGCCAAGCAATAATTGCTCGGCGGTGGCTTCACGCTTTTTGTCATTAACCGCTTTCAGGTTTTCTTCGAGCAATCTCCTTTTTTCTATGATATCTCCAGCCAGAAGCTCGGTATCACCGGCTTCGATGACCCTGACCCTAGAGAACATCTGTCTGGTAATAAGCTCGACATGCTTGTCGTTGATGCTGTCGCCGGTCGGGAAATAAATACTCTGGACCTCTCTGATAATATAACGGGCAACCACATCAATATCACCGGCAGTCTTGTATAACTCCCTCAAATCGATATGGCCCTCGCTAAGCTGTTGGCCGCGGGCAACCAAATCTCCGGCCTTTACCGAAACGGCGATATTGGGAGATATGAGATATTCTTTTGTTTCACCGGTTGTATCAATAATAGTAACGACTCTCTGCTTTCCCTTATCCTCCACGGATTCAACCTTACCGTCAGTTTCAGAGATAAGCGCCTTGAATTGAGGAGGTCTGGCCTCGAAAATTTCTTCAACCCGAGGCAAACCCATGGTGATATCGGCTCCTCCGGCCACACCGCCGGTATGGAAAGTCCTCATTGTCAGCTGAGTCCCCGGCTCTCCGATAGCCTGGGCAGTAACAATACCCACCGCTTCACCAAGCTCGACAAGCCTGTTCTTCGAAAGATCATTTCCGTAGCAAAGACGGCAGATGCCTCTCAATGCTTTGCATTTTATTATCGAACGGATTCTCACGCTGTCCAATTTGAGCTCCTCTATCTTTTTGGCGGTTTCTTTGTCTATCATCTTGCCCTTTTTCAAAATCACATTGCCGTCGTGATCTTTCAGGTCTTCCACCACAATTCTTCCTCTGACGCGCCGGCCAAGAGTTTCGCCGCCGAACTTGCCATCCTCGGAGTAGAGAGTGTAGCCTTCTTTATCTTTGCAATCTTCTTCGAGAACCACAACATCCTGAGCAACATCAACAAGACGGCGGGTCAGATATCCGGCGGTGGCAGTTCTTAAGGCCGTATCTACTAACCCTTTTCTGGCTCCGTGAGTAGATATGAAATATTCCAGCGGGGCCAAGCCTTCCTTGAAAGAATCCTTAACCGGCAGCTCTATCAGCTCTCCGGCCGGATTGGCAAAAATACCTCTCATGCCCATCATCTGGTCAAGCACTGACCAGCTGCCTCGGGATTTTGATTCAACCATCATATAAGCCGGGCTGTCGACATCAAGCTGTTTTTTAACCAAGACGGAAAGTTTGGACTTGGCATCGTTCCAAATCTCAATAGCCTTTGACCTTCTCTCGTATTCAGTGAGTAAGCCGTCTTCGTATAGCTTCTTATTTTCTTCTATCATCTGGTCAGCGGCGGCAATTATCTGCGGCTTTTCAACAGGAGTTTTGAGGTCGTCCATACCCCAGGAAACACCGGACTTAGTCGCGTAGTAAAAACCGACATTCTTTAATTTATCAAGAAACCCCACGGCGATATCTTCACCAAGCTCATCCAAAATATCCGCTAATAAATATTTGAGGTCGGATTTCGTAAGTGTTTTATTAATAAAGCCGTATCCTTCCGGAATGGTTTTATTAAAAATAATTCTGCCCGGGGTCGTCTCTACTATCTCTCCCCTTGAACCGGCTTTTGAGCTCTTTAAAACTTTTATCTTGGCTCTCAAGTCTACCAAGTCATTCTCGTAGGCAAGGACGGCTTCTTCAAAAGAGCCGAACATTTTCCCTTCGCCATTGGCCTTTTCTTTGATGGTAGTAAGATAGTAAACCCCGAAAGACATGTCATGACTGGGTATGGCAACCGGGTCGCCGGTGGCCGGCTTTAAGATAGCATGGGTGGCAAGCATCAGATTCCTGGCTTCTTCCTGGGCTTCTTTGGTAAGCGGAACATGAACAGCCATTTGGTCGCCGTCAAAGTCAGCATTAAAAGCATGGGTCGGCAGAGCCGGTATCTTTATAGCCTTACCTTCTATCAAGATTGGCTGAAAAGCCTGAACGGAAAGACGATGGAGGGTAGGCGCCCGGTTCAATAAGACAAGCTTATCCTTAATCGCCTCTTCAAGAGCCTGCCAAACATCCGGTGTTTCCTGGTCAATCAAACGGCTGGCGGATTTGATATTGTGAGCCAGTTCTTTGCGAATTAAAATACCGATGACAAAAGGTTTGAAAAGTTCAAGGGCCATGTGCTTGGGCAATCCGCATTCCGACATCTTTAAATGCGGTCCGACAACGATAACACTGCGGCCGGAATAGTCGACTCTTTTACCCAGGAGGTTCTGACGGAATCTTCCCTGTTTGCCCTTGAGCATATCAGCAAGGGATTTGAGAGCTCTCTTTTGGCCGGTTGAAGCGGCGGTAGTGGCTTGCCCGCGCCGCATTGAGTTATCTATCAAAGCATCAACCGCTTCCTGAAGCATTCTTTTCTCGTTCTTGGTGATAACTTCCGGAGCTTTGAGCTCCATTAAATGCTTCAAGCGATTGTTCCTATTAATAACCCTTCTGTAAAGGTCGTTGAGATCAGAAGTTGCATAGCGGCCGCCATCAAGAGGCACCATCGGCCTTAAGGCCGGCGGTATGACCGGTAAAATATTCAAAATCATCGATTCCGGTCTGATGCCGGATCTGGACATACTCTTTAAAAATTTCAATCTTCGGGACAGCTTCTTCACCTCGAGAGGATTTGTCTCGTTCTTGGACTCGCTCTGTATCTTGGTAACCAGGTCTTCCAAGTGAACCTCTTCAAGAAGTTTCCTGATTGCTTCGGCGCCGATGCTGGCCTCAAAGACTTCTCCGTACTTTATCGACAGGTCGCGATAATCAAGCTCGGATACTATCTGATATTTCTTAAGATTTTTTAAATTATTCTTTTCTTTTTCTTTCAGTTCTTTCAAAGATTCCTCACCGGCGGCATTCTTGGCATTCTTCATCTTTGACCTGAATTCTGATTCAACTCTCTTCATGGCCTCGGCCTTCAAATCCTCGTTCACCCTGGTGATGATATAGCTGGCAAAATATACTACCTTTTCAAGCTCGTTCAGAGAAACTCCCAGAATGGTAGCAATTTTTGAGGGAACCCCTCTCAAAAACCAAATATGAGCGATGGGGGTCGCCAGTTTGATATGGCCCATTCTTTCGCGTCTGACTATCGAGCGCGTTACTTCTACACCGCAACGGTCACAGATAATACCTTTGTATCTGATTCTCTTGTATTTTCCGCAATAACATTCCCAGTCTTTGGTCGGACCAAAAATCGCCTCGGAAAAAAGACCCTCTCGCTCCGGCTTCTGGGTTCGATAGTTGATGGTTTCAGGCTTGGTAACTTCACCGTATGACCACGACAAAATATCTTCGGATGAGGCGATTTTTAATTTTATAGATGCGAGGTCCACTTCTTCGCTCCTACCGGAGCTTCCTTCTTCGTCAAGACTACGAAGGACAAGTCGAAGTGCTTTTCCGACCTGTCCTCCGAAGCTTTAGCGAAGGAGGAAGCTTTAGCGCAGGAGAGCTACATTATATTTATTTCTCAACTAATTCCACATTAAGGCCCAGGCCTTTTATCTCAGAAATTAAAACTTTAAAAGATTCCGGCAAGTGCGGCGCCTTTATCTCTTCGCCATTGACTATTGATTCATATGTCTTGGCCCTGCCTAAAACATCATCCGACTTGATGGTAAGCATTTCCTGTAAAGTATGCGCGGCGCCATAACCTTCCAAAGCCCACACTTCCATTTCTCCGAACCTCTGCCCACCAAATTGAGCTTTACCGCCTAAGGGCTGCTGAGTGATCAAAGAATACGGACCGACGGAACGCATATGCAGTTTGTCCTCCACCATGTGGATGAGCTTCATGAAATAAGTGATGCCGACGGTGCATTTCTGATCAAAGGGCATGCCGGTCTTGCCGTCGTAGAGCTGTATCTTCCCGTCTTCGGGGTAGCCGGCTTTTTTAAGCTCAGCTTTGATAGCTTCTTCCGTGGGTCCGGCCATTGATGGCGTAGCCGCCTTATAGCCAAGTTTCTTGGCGGCAATAGCAAGGTGAGCCTCAAGCACCTGGCCGATGTTCATTCTGGAAATAATACCCAATGGACTCAAAACTATATCTACCGGCGTGCCGTCGGGCATGAACGGCAAATCTTCCTCCGGCAAAATAACCGAAATAACACCCTTGTTGCCGTGCCGACCGGCCAGCTTATCTCCTACCTGTATCTTCCTGAATTCCGCGACCGAAACCTGAATTCTTTTGATAACTCCGGCATCAAGCTTGTCGCCGCCTTCTCTTGAGAATACTTTGACGCCGACAACGCGGCCCTGTTTGCCGTAATCTAATCTCAAAGAAGTATCTTTGACATCCCGAGACTTCTCTCCAAAAATAGCTTTCAGAAGTCTTTCTTCAGCGGTAAGGTCGCTTTCTCCTTTGGGAGATATTTTGCCGACTAAGATATCCTGGGAACGCACCTCGGCTCCAACTCTAACCACGCCCTCCGGATCAAGGTCGTTCAAACGCTCCATGGCAACATTGGGAATATCATAGGTAGTAATCTCTGGTCCCAGCTTTGTCTCCCGAACATCGGTGGAGTAATCGCCGATATGTATGGAAGAGAAGACATCCTCTTTGACCAGTCTTTCGGAGATAACAATGGCATCTTCAAAATTAGAACCCTCAAATGACATGAATGCCACAATCAAATTGCGACCCAAGGCAAGTTCGCCGTTCTCGGTAGAAGGACCGTCTGCCAACACCTGACCCTTTTTGACCTTGTCGCCCTTTTTGACTATCGGTCTTTGATTGATGGCTGTCTCGGCGTTGGACTTCATGAATTTAAGAAGACTATGCTCTATTTCTTTGCCCTTATCAGTTTCCAGAATAATATGGCCGGCATCAACTTCTTTTATAGTCCCGTGCTCTGAAGCGGTAATAACTAATCCGGAGTCAACCGCCACCTTACCCTCTAAACCGGTGCCGACATACGGCGAATCGGGCTTGATGAGAGGCACCGCTTGCCGTTGCATGTTCGAACCCATCAGCGCTCTATTGGCATCATCGTTCTCAAGGAAAGGTATTAATGAAGTAGCGACAGAAAACTGCTGCCGCGGAGAAATGTCCATATAATTGACACTCATCGGATCGGTAATGCCCGGCTCCCCTTTTAATCTGGCTACTACTTTTTCTCCGGTTAAATTACCGTTCTTGTCCATTTGAGCTCCGGCTTGAGCGATAATATATTTCTCTTCCTCAACGGCATCCATATATACCGCTTCGTCGGTCAATTTTCCTTTGATAACTTTCCTATAGGGAGTAAGAATAAAGCCGAGTGGAGAAATCTTGGCATATAGACTTAAATGCCCGACCAAACCGATGTTCGGGCCTTCCGGAGTAGCGATAGGACAAATTCTTCCATAGTGGGATGGGTGGACATCGCGAACTTCAAAACTTGCTCTTTCTCTGGTTAAACCTCCAGGACCCATAGCTGATAAACGCCTCTTATGTTCAAGTTCCGAAAGAGGGTTGTGCTGGTCCATGAACTGCGATAATTGACCGGAAGCAAAAAATTCTTTCAGGGCCGCGATGAAAGGCCTGGAATTAATAAGCTGGGAGGGCATGACAGTAGCAATATCAGAGGTGCTCATCCTGTCCTTTATATTTCTTTCCATCCTTGAAAAAGCTATCCTCAAGCGGTCCTGCAAAAGTTCGCCCAATGTCTTAACGCGTCTGTTGCCAAGATGGTCAATATTATCCTGTTGAGCCTGAGGATCATTATTCAAGCGAATTATCTCTTTCAAAACCAAAACGACATCTTCAAGTCTCAATATCCTGTTCTGCTCATTTTCAATATCCAAATCCTGGTCAAATCTTTTATTTATCCGGAACCTTCCCACCCTTGATAGGTCATACCTTGAAGCATTGAAAAACAGGTTGTTTATCATCTGTTTGGCATTATCTGCCGTAGCCGGATCGCCGGGACGAATGCGTTTGTAAAGCTCTATCAATCCTTCCTCCTGACTGGAAGACGGGTCCTGCAAAATAGTTGCTAAAATATATTTGGTATTCGGGTCCGTATCTACATCATTAAAAAGTTTCTTTATTTCTTCGTCGCTGGTGACTCCAAAGGCGCGAAGCATGGCCGTAGCGGCTATTTTCCTTTTCCTGTCTATTCTGACCGAAATTACGCCGTTATATTCGGTTTCAAATTCAAGCCAAGCACCGCGGGAAGGAATAAGTTTGGCGGCAAAAAATCTCTTATATCTGCTGGAACGGGAAAGCGAGAAAAATACGCCGGGGCTTCTGATGAGCTGGGATATGACCACTCTTTCAACACCATTAATTATAAAAGTCCCCCGCGGGGTCATCAAAGGAAAATCTGCCAAGAATAATTCTTGCTCCTGATATTTGCCAGTTCTTTTGTTCTTGAGGCCGACTTTTAATTTAAGTGGCGCTTCGTAAGTAATATTTTTGCCAAGAGCGGTCCTTTCATCATACTTTGGTTCGTCCAAACGATAATCGACGAAGCTAAGTTCGAGCTCTTTACCGGTCCAGTCCTGTATGTGGGAAACATCTTTGAGTAGCTCTTTTAATCCCACATCCCAAAACCATTTATAAGAATCAAGCTGAACCTGAACCAGATTCGGAGCTTCGACTTTGTCTATCTCGTATTTTGAGAATATTTTCCGAGAAGTCATGGAAAATTTATTTATAAACGAAGCGAATAATTATAAATTATCCACCCGCCTTAGGCGGGTAACTATTTATAACCAATCACTACATTCTTGGATAAATACTTAAAATCAGCACAAAAAACAACACCGTCCCATTTTACGTTTACGGGTAATCAGTATTAAATTTTAATTGAAAAATCCAGACAAAATTGGATTAAATTACTACCTTATCCCGCCTCTCAAGTGTCAAGAAATGAGATAAAATAACAATTAGTTTTCAAGGGCCGACTTGACTGTTTTTAGTATCATGCCCCACAAGGCCGAACCCTCAATTTTCCCCTTTATTACTGACTTATTTAAAGACAACCTACCTATTGTATTCTTTGCTATAATATTGTCAATAGCCTTTATCAACAGTGTATCAAAGTCTTGACTTATCGTCAAGGCTAGTTCGTCCAAAAGAGCGTCCCCTCTTTTAAGCTGGATTACAATATTATCTCGATTTTTTACATTAAAAATTAAATTCATGCTTAAATTTTTTTGTTTTATTCTAGAGCATGTCTAGCCGTATCTTTTAATACTCTGCAATATCCCCAACCCGGCCATGATAGACACGGTATGGCTGCCGCCATAGCTAAGCAAGGAAGTAGATATGCCGGTTACAGGTAAAAGTCCGATATTAACTGCAGCGCTTATAAAGACATGGAGAAAAATAAATATGGCCATCCCCAGAGAGAAAAGTTTCCCAAAATTAGAAACCGTTCTTGAGCCGATATAAATAATCCTATACAGGATAAGCAGTATCATGGCCAGGAAAAGACTGACACCGACAAAGCCGAACTGTTCAGCAAGAGCGGCGAATACAAAATCGTTGTGAGCTTCCGGCAAAAATCCCAAGACTGCCTGAGAACCTTTGCCCAGACCGCTTCCCAGCCAATTTCCTGAACCGATAGCGATCTTAGACTGTATCAGATTATATCCACTCCCCTTCGGGTCATGATACGGATTAAGGAACGACACCACTCTTACTTTCTGGTATGGCCTCAATACAAACATCCAGGACATTGCCGCCGTCACCACAGCTATCATAAAAAGTAACAAGAGATGCTTCTTGCTCATCCCGGCAGCGACAACCATACTCGACCAGATAAGACCGAGAACAACCGCCGAACCAAGGTCCGGCTGATTGATTATGATTACTGCCGGAAGCGCAAAGTATGCGGCGGGAATAATTATATTCCTGAATTGGTGTATATAAACATGTCTTTGGGAAAAATACTTGGCCATAAGAATAATAATCGCCAGCTTGGCCAACTCAGCAGGCTCAAAGGTAACCGCCCCGAGAAATATCCAGGAATTAGTTCCCCTGACGGTTCTTGAATAAAATGTGAGAGCGAGCAAAATGATGGATATGAAATAAAACGCAAGAACAGGGAGAGAATGATTTTTTAAATATCTGTAATTAAAAAAGGAGAAGGCTATCATGGCAAAAAGGCCGATACATACAAAAATTATCTGCCGCTTAAAGAACTGGCTTTCCGGACCGACAATACCATAAATATTAATGACCCCGAACAAAGAAACAGCCACTACCGTGGCAAAGAGAACTAGATCTATTTCCTGAAAATAGACGCCTATCAGCCTAATAATATTTCTGAAATTTCTCCGTCGGAGCTCCATATCGCTTAATGTAATTTAAGTTATCGTATAGATTAGTAGTGGGTTCGACATCTATCCTTGCCACCTTGCCCTGGATTAGAAACGGCCAGACAACATCAAAGGCACGCTCCACATTGCTAAGCAGGGTCCTAACATCGGTCTTATTAACCGCCAAAATTTTATTGCTATCATCGAATAATACTATCCCAATGTCAACAAGACTAAAATCAAAATCGGAATTATTGATAATCACCCCCTTTAATTCGCTGGACCCTCCTCCCTTGCCGACGCTATAGGTTTTGTTCTTAACCGAAAAGTCCATGCCCTCAAGAGAATCGAGCTTCTCCCATTGAGCTTTTGTTATTTTCAGTTGAGCAGTCTCCGCTTCTTTAGAACTCTCTACGGCATTAATGATAAGATACTTCTGCTGGCCGGGAAGAATATAGAATTGTCCGCTTTGCTTCGCTACTTCCTGACCATCCTTATCAAGAAGGGTCAGTTCATATGAAGCAAGAGACGCTCCGTATTGCCTGTTGGGATTTAATAATTCAGCTACAAAATCGTAGTCGCCGGTACGGATCTTCAGAAGGTTACTCGATTTAATCTCTATTGCGGAAAGGGCCGGCTCGCAGTATCGACCGCAAGCTGCCAGTCCGCAATCTATCCCTTCTTCCAGCCCATTCTTGATATTATCGTTGCAAGTCGGTATGACCTGTTTCGACGAATAGTACCAATAAGAAACCGCCCCTATAAAAGAGAAGAATATCACGGCTATTAATACCTGTCTTAATACTCTCGGCGACATATAGAGATAGTATACCGTATTATGTATTAAGTATTAAGGGGATAAAAAAAGGGCTTTAGGCCCTTTGAACGCTGACGATTTGGGGAGATAACATCATCAACTCTCCGACGAAAAATTCAGGAACTTCCGAAATTAAACTATTGGGAACAAAAAGTTCCACCATAACATCGTTTTTCCCATCATCAGAATAAGTTACACGTACTGCCACACTCTTACTTCTTGATCTTAGAAACGAATGGTTAACGACCAGTCTTACCCCGTAGTCACGTAAGGTGTTGGGTTTGAAGTGAATTACAAACTTCATGCGGCCCTCTCTATTGTCCTAGAACTTAAATAAATGTAACAAAATAGTTATATTTTGTCAACCAAAAACCCACATCTTATTTACAATCACAGTAGGGCAGCTACCTACTTTCGCCGGATAAATCCGACTATCATGGGCCTTGAGGAATTTCATCCCGCACCAAGCTTATCCGCTGACCGCCATTAAGAAATGGGGCGGGCTTGGTGCGGGACTCCGCTTCCGAGCCTGCCCCTGAGGCGATTCCTGCTAAGTTCCTAGCATGAGCCTTCGCCTTAAACCAAAAACGAGCAGCTACAAGTTACAATCACAGTAGGGCGACTACCTACTTTCGCCGGATAAATCCGACTATCATGGGCCTTGAGGAATTTCA
>OBEQ010258120.1_pt1 | contig 18249 bp, 15 predicted proteins | sample 1670901 | NCBI WGS metagenome assembly OBEQ01 (sample SAMEA104232315, study PRJEB22302) | groundwater metagenome | biome: forest; feature: aquifer; material: groundwater | place: USA | collected 2011-08-07 | depth 5.4 m
GCCTTGCTTGACGAGCGGCTTGGTGTGCGCCGCCTGGGACAACCACGCGTCGTTCACGAGCGACATGTAAACGCTCGAAGCCGGACTGAAGACGTGCGCTTTCACCGTGCCGCTGGTCACCGCAGTGAGCGCTTCGCCCGATCCCATCGCCTTCAAGTCGATGGCGATCTTTTTCCCCGACGCGGTTTTGCCTCCCGACTCTAGAAACGCCTTGGCCTGCTCCTCGAGCCAGGTCTTTTTCTCGCTGCCGTATACAATGGTGATCGTCGTTGGCGGCGGCACCTTGCTCGGATCCGGCCCCGCTTCTCCCGTACCCGCCTTCGCCCCTTTGGTTTTGTCGTCGCATGCGACGATGGACAAAAGCAGGCCAAGCACCACCACCCATGCGCGCATCGGCATCTGTCCTCCGATCGCCATGGGAGGCTCGTACGCCCGCCGCGTCAAGTGACTGCAACGGAAGCGAGCTCGGAGCCAAATCACGACACCGAACGGCAGCCCTTCCCGCATCTCCTCGTTCGTCGAGGGGAACGATGGAGAGGCGTACGTGACCTACAACCCCGGAAGCACGCGCCTCGGACGCCCGCCCTGCCGTAGTCGGCGCTGGATCAAGAGATCTCCAATGCCCCACGTGGTGTGAGCGGATCGATCCACGCTCGCTTGGGCACGGGAACTTGCTATCTATCGGTAACCATTAGACATCAACGCCTTCTGAGCGGACCGAGTCTTTCGGCACGACATGTGCGTAGATGTACGCAGTCGGAGAAGTCCACCCTTCGGAGCCTGCCATGTCACTCGCCGAAAATTCCCGTCGTTGGTTGTCTCGCATTCTCCTCGGAACCGCGATCGCGACCTCGATCGGCGCCGCCTCCGGCTGCTCTTCGGAATCGGACCAGAGCGGGACCGATGACGAGGACGTGGTCCTTGGCCCCGGCGGCCGCTTTGGTCCATCTCTCTTCCGAAACGATTTCTACACGTACCTGACGCGCGACGGTCACTACTCGGCGGAGCAGGTCCGGCAGCTCGTGCTCATGCCGACCGAGAGCGCGGTGAATCCGAAGGCAGCAATCGATCCCAAAGCCCCGCTCACGGGCTACGACGCCGCGTACGCCAAGATGCGCCCGACCGATTTCTACAACCAAGGTCTGATCACACCCCTGTCGATGCGAATCGGTCCCGGCGGTCCCTTGGAGGCCGAGCTGCGGCGCAATCGCGTCCACATCGTCATCGTTCCCGGCATTTTCGGCGAGTTCATCCCGGTGGCGCCCTTCGAGGAAGTGTTCCGCTACGGCGGCTCCGCGAGCCTCGAGTGGGATCGCAAGATGAAGAAGCTCGAGGCAGATCCGTCGAGCGCAGCGCTGATTCAGGACAAGCAGTTCAGCGCCCTCGCCGTGAAGGACGTCGATCGCTCGATGCGCGATCTGGTTCGCGTCGGCAGCATCGACGACACCGACGGGACACCGCTCGTCACCATCACCTACCTGAAGCCGGAAATCGGATCGCTCGAGACGTTCGGCACCCTCGACGAGAACACGGACTACTACCTCCCGCGCCTCGAGAAGTACTTCCGCATCATCGGAGTTCCCGAACACCTGTACGTGATGGGGTATTCGCGCGGCACGGCGACGGCGCTGAATCTCGTCTCGCGCGCCGAGGCAGAGCACGCGAGCTGGGCACCGCGCCTGAAGGGCGTCATTGCGCTGGCCGGCGTGATTTACGGCACGCAGCTGGCGGATGCGGCGCTGGCGGACGGCGCTCAGAAGCAGATGCTCGACACCATGGCGGACTTCGTCCAAAACCAGCTCGAATCATGCACCGAGGCCGCGCCGGGCGCCTGGCTCATGACAAAAAATCTCGGCCACTGGACGGCCTTTCTCGCGCGCGAGGCAAGTGCCGCCTACGGAATGCCGAACCACAAAGAAGAGCTCGCCCGCGAAGGCATCGACACGGCGAACGCCAACCTCGGCAGCATCGCCTCCTTCGCGAGACGCATTCTCTTCGGCGATTCGCAGCGCGTGTTTTCGTCCGAAGGCACCGACGACAGCTCGATCTCCGGCGTGCTCCATATGAACGCACCGAACGCCGAGTACTGCCAGAACATCGAGCGTTTCAAGAAGACCGCGACGCAGATCATGAAGGGTGTCGCGACGCTCACCACCCCGTCGCGCCTCGACTGGTTCCACACACACACGCTGCCCAGCCACGTGCGTTACTACGCGCTCACCGGCACGATGGGTGATGCAACGCCGGCCGGTGGACAGGTTTCGCCGCTCGTGAAGAACACGACGGCGTACGACGTGCACTCGCTCGATTTCAGCAGCCTGCGCGGCAACTACTACGATCTGTTCGCCGCCAGCACCCACCAACTGCAGGACAGCCAGGTACCCGTGCAACGCGCGCGCTTTTGGCCGGAGCTGCACAGCACGCTCAACCCCGCGCAGAAGCCGCTCAAGACCTACTTCATGGGCACGGTGGGAGCTCACCACTGGGGTCTCAGCTTCCCGCGTGCGTTCTCGACCAAAGACGGCCTGGAGGCGAATCCCTACCCGCGCACGCTGCTCTTGAAGTCGATCGGCACGTTCGTCGCGCAGGTCGAGAGCCGCCCGGCGGACCGCTGATTGAAGACGTCGACCTCAGCGCACTCTGCGCGAAAAGCGCAGGATGGCCGCGATGTTCCACAGCGCAAACGATAGGAACAGCGCCACCAGCGCGACCGCCCACCGCGCGTGATCCGGCGGCTCGCCGTTCACCAGAAGCCAGGCCCTTTCGGGCACGGCGCTGCCGGTCCGCTCGGCGATCGCGCCGCGCAGCCCGCGGTGGCGTGGACCCGCCGCGTCGAATCGAACGAGCCGCCCGTGAAACTCCGCCGGCGGCACATAGCGCGACGTTTCCTCCCCGGCCGGCACGCTCACTTCGACGTAGACATCCGGCCGGCCCGCGACCGGTGCCACGCGAAATGAGTCTTCGGCGAACGGTCGCTCGTAGCGAATTGCACCTGCCGCGCCGAGCATCCCGCGTGCCCGAACGTAGGTGTTCGGCGCCAACGCACCTTGTGGTGCGTTCTTGAGCTCCCCCAGATCGACAGGGCTCGGAGACACAAACGCGTAGGCAGCATCGCGTGCGAGCGAGACGACCATCGCCAGCGACGCCACGGCCGTCACCGCGAGTACGAGCAAGGTCAGCCGGCGCTCCCCCCGGGGTGGGTCCGGCAGGGCCAAGAGCTCGGGGTCGAGCTCTTCGCGCTCGGAACCATTCGAAAATTCCAGTGTTTTGTCTTGCACTTGCGTCTCGTTGGGCACGGTGCCGGAGCTCCCAAATATACCGCTCTTGAAAGGATCCGACACCGTTCGAGGCTCCAGGGTTCCCGGTATTTCGCGCGTTTGCGAAAATGCCCCTTCCCCTTGTACCCTGGGTCCCTCATGGCCTCCGCGAAAGTCATCGCTTGCCCCTCGTGCGGCTTCCAGAAAAACCCGACCGGTTCGACGCGCTGCGCATCTTGCGGCGCAAAGATCGAAAACATCGGCAAGGCCGCGCGCAGCCGCGAAGAAGAGCTCGAACGCCGATACCAGCAAGAAGGCGTCAGTGTTCAGTGGATGTTCATCGCGATTGCGGTTCAGGGCGTGCTCACCGCCGCACTCGTCTTCGGTCTCCCGATGGTGATCCCGGCCATCGACTTCGAGGGGGGCAACGGAATGGCGGTGTGCTTGCCCGTCTGGTTCGTCGGAGGTCTGCTCGTCGGGATGATCTCCCCGGGGCGCACGTTCATCGAGCCCATGGTCGCGAGCTTCATGGTCGCGATCCCTTCGACGCTGCTCTTGGTGCAGAGCCAGACGGTTCGAACGATGCCCACCTTTCTTTACTGCATCTTCGCCGCCATCGGCATCTTGATGAGTCTCATCGGCGCCTACATCGGCGAGCGCATTCAGCTGGGGCCTCCGCCGAAGCCCGCAGACTGATCGCGTGATCGTCGTCATCGGCGGCGGTCCTGCGGGGGCCGTCTGCGCCGCCCGTCTCGTCCAGCTCGGCAAGCGCGTTCTCTTGCTCGAAAAGGAGACCTTCCCGCGCTTCCGTCTGGGTGAGTCGCTCCTGCCGCAGTCGCTCCACGTGCTCGGAGCCATTGGCGCGCTCGAACGGGTGCGCTCGCGCTTTCTCGTGAAACGCGGCGCCCAGTTTCACGAGGACGCGACGCAAAGGACCACGCGTTTTTCGTTTAGCGGCGCGTTCGACCACCGCATCGACTACGCGTTCCAGGTGCCGCGCGACGAGTTCGACGCGCTCCTCCTCGCGCACGCGGCAGAGCGCGGTGCCGAAGTGCGCCACGGATGGACTGTGGCGCGCGCCCTCTACGACGGGAGCCGTGCTATGGGCGTCGTCGCGAGCGATCCGAGCGGCACAGCGCACGACATCGAGGCAGAGTTCGTGGTCGACGCCTCGGGGCGCGATGCCCTCTTCGCGCACGAGGCGCGCGCGATCGAGAAAATTGCCGGACTCGAGAACGCTGCATTCTACACACATTGCCGCGGCATGCCGCGAGAGGAAGGCGAACGCGAGGGGGACGTTCACATCGTCTTGTTCGGTGACGGCTGGCACTGGGTCATCCCGTTCAAGGACGGAAGGACGAGCATCGGTGCCGTCGTTACGCGCCAATGGCTCAAGTCGCGCGGCCCCGGCGACCGCGCGGGCGATCTGCTCCACCGCGCGATCGCCGAGTCGCCCGCGATGATCCGCCTCATGGGCAAAGGCGAAATGCTCTGGCCGGCGCGAACGGTGGCCGATTTCAGCTACCGCGTGAAAACGTCGCACGGCCCCGGATGGGTGGCGATTGGGGACGCGGGGGGCTTCATCGATCCGCTTTTCTCGACCGGCGTCCACATTGCCATGTGGGGCGCATACGAAGCAGCAACCGCTGTCGTTGGCGGTGGACTGGACGATTGGGCGGTGCGCGTCCGAGCGGGCGCCGACATGTTCATCGACGCCGTGCTTGGCTTCTACGCCGGCACGCTGCAGAAATTCATGTTCGCGGACAGTCCGCGCACATATCTCCGACGCGCCGTCACGTCGATGCTCGCGGGCGATGTATTCGGCGACGAGCGCTGGACGCGGGACATGCGCGAGCGGTTGAAAACACTGACCGGCTGACTCGTCCGCGACGGGCCAGTTTTGCGGAAGAGATCGTCCGAGGCGGTGACCCGCCGGTCTCAGCCGAACTGTGGGCACACGGCCCCGTGGACTCGTAACGCCAGGGTCGTATGCTCATGGGCATGGCGGCTCTCGAAAACGCGCGACGGGCGGCGGTCCTGATCGTCGACGACGAATCCATGACGCGGCGAGTCCTCGTTCGTGCGCTCGGGCGAAAAGCGAACTACGAGATCTTGGAGGCCGCCGACGGCGTGGAAGCACAAGAGGTGCTCCGCACGACGAAAGTGGACATCGTCATCACGGACGTGCGAATGCCCCGCCTGGATGGACTCGGGTTGCTCGAGTGGGCGCGTGACAACTGTCCGGGCCCGGCCTGGCTCATCCTCTCGGGCGTGGAAACGTTCGACGTCGCGGTCAAAGCATTGCAGCTCGGCGCGTTCGATTTCGTGACCAAGCCGCTCGTGTCGATGGAAGCGCTCGAAACGTCGGTGCGCAACGCGCTGACGCAAAAACGCCTCGAGGCCGAAAGGGAACAGCTTCGACGCGAGCTCGAGGCGAGCAACGCGGCGCTCCGTTTGCACGTGACGGAGCTCGAGCAGGCCTACGGGCTTTTGCGCGAGCAGGCCGAAACGATCGAGCAAGACCTTCGCCGCGCCGAGCGCATCCAGCGCGCCCTCCTGCCCAGGAGCGTGCCGCGCATGTCGGGTCTGTCTTTGGAAGCTCTTTACCGCCCGAGCCACATCGTCGGCGGAGACTCGTACGACATTCAACGGCTCGACGACGACCACGTCGCCGTCTATGTGGCCGATTCCGCGGGGCACGGGGTCAGCGCGGCCATGCTCTCGGTGCTTCTAAAACAGCGGATCATGCCACACAGCGGCCGCGTGCCCCGTCCACCGGCGGAAGTGCTCACCGCGCTGAACCGCGATCTCTCCCCCGAATGCAGCGCGTCCGGTCTGTTCGTCACGGCGGCGTATGTCCTTCTCGACCTGACCCAGCGAACCGCCCTCGTTGCATCGGCCGGTCACCCGCCGGTGTTGCATGTGCGCGCTGGGGGAGACTGGACCACACTCGAACGCACGGGACCCGCCTTGGGACTCACCCGCGAAGCCGTGTACGACGAGCGGCACGTGGACCTGCGCGCCAGCGATCGTCTGTTCATCTACACCGACGGCCTCGCATGTGGGCGCCCAGACGGGGGATCACTCGATACTCGGCTCGCAAAGGCCCTTTCAGAGCGCCAAGACCGCAGCGACGGCATGCTTCATGGCCTTCTCGACACGCTCGCCCGTGAAGGGAGCGGCGGCTACGTCGACGACGTGACGATGCTGCTCGTACGAACGGACGAGGCGCCGTCGTTGCTGGACAACGGCGATGAGCCCATCGCGAGCGTGCGGCCCGAGGAGATCGGCGCGGCGCTCACGGCCGGCACTTCGCAGGGTGCCACGTGGGTCGCCATTGCGGGCCGAGGTACGTGGACGCAATGCGCCGCGCTCCACGATGTGTGCACCGATGCCCTCGGCGCCGGGCGGCGCCTCGTGATCGATCTGGCGGCCTGCACCCACCTCGACAGCACCTTTCTCGGCACCATTCACCACGTGGTGTGCGCAGCGGGGGTCGACTCCACCCGTGTACGGCTCGTACACGTACGAGCCGCAGTGCGTCAGCTCTTCGAGGAGTTGGCGATGAATCTGGTGATCTCGCACATGGCGGTCGACGATTCCTCCCCCCCGCCCTCCACGATGCGCCCGCTGGCCGAATCGCGCGGAGAGCGGTCCCGCGAAATCATCTTGCACGCGCACGAGCTTCTCGCTTCCCTCAATCCATCGAACGAGCAGCAGTTCGATGACGTCGTGCGAGCGCTTAGAAACGAGAGGCAACACGGACAAGCGTAACGAGGAAGACCTTTCGGCTGGGCTCGCATATCTTCGAACATCTTCACCACGAAGCCGCTAGGAAAGGGCACGACCTTGAGTCCATCGATCTCTCGAACGAACGAAGATCTCGGTGGTACGGAGACCATCCTCTTGGTCGAAGACAACGAGCCGGTTCGTCGCCTCATGCACGGCATTCTGGTTCAGAGCGGGTACCGAGTGCTCGTGGCTCCGGATGGGCAAGACGCGCTGAAGGTTTGCCAGGACTACGCAGGCAGGATCGATCTCGTCCTGAGCGATGTGATCATGCCCGGCCTGAGCGGCCCGGACATGATGGGGCACATTTCTGAAATGCGACCCGAGGCGCGCGTGCTCTTCATGTCCGGCTACGCCGAAACAGACGGCAGCGACCTTCACTCGTCGTACGACAACCACCTCGCCAAACCGTTCACGCCGGCGGGCCTGCTCGACAAGGTCCGCGAAGTGCTCCGGCGCTGAGGGTTTAGTTGTCTTTTTGGTCGCGAACGCGGGCGGCCTTGCCCTGCAAGTCGCGCAAGTAGAACAGGCGGGCGCGGCGAACGACGCCTTTGCTCACGATTTCGATCTTCTCGATGCGCGGCGAGTGCGTCAAAAACACGCGTTCGACCCCGACGTTGAAGCTCACTTTGCGCACGGTAAAGGTGCTGCGCGCGCCGGCGCGGTGGCGCTTCAGGACAACACCCTGGAAGACCTGGACGCGGTCCTTGTCCCCTTCGACGATCTTGTAGTGAACGCGCACCGTATCGCCGACGCGAAAATCCGGAAGCCCGCCGCGGAGCTGCTCCGCCTCGATCTGCTCGATTTTCGTGAGGTTCTGGGGGCTGTTCATGGTCGTCTCCGGAGGGGCACGGCTTAAAGCACGCACCTTGCCACCTGTCAACGCAGCGCTATGAACAGGGCTCGAGGGCTTTTGAAAACCATGGGCACACTCAAAATTGGCGATCTTGCTCCGGAATTCGATGTTACGGGGCTTCAGCGGGGCGAACGAAAACGCCTCCGCCTGGCAGATTTCCTCGGGAAGAAAAACGTCGTCCTTTACTTTTACCCCCGCGACTTCACGCTCGTATGCACCCAAGAAGCCTGCGGTTTCAGGGACATGTACGACGAACTCGTTGGCAACGACACCGAGGTCATCGGGGTTTCGGTCGACGGAGAGGAGTCCCACGAGCGCTTCGCCGAGAAGCACGGAGTCACCTTCCCCCTCGTGGCCGATCCACAGAAAGAGCTCGCCACGAAATACGGCGCCACCTCTGCGTTCCGCGATCTCCTGGGCTCGACGAAGCGCATTACCTATCTCATCGACAAGCAAGGGAAAATCGCTGGCATCTTCGACAGCCAAGTCCGCGCGAACAGCCACGTCGCCGGGGTAAAGGCGAGAGTGGCCGAGCTCGCGTGATTCCCTTGACGTAGAGGGGGCGGACAGACTACGAGATCGCCCCCCTACCCTACTGGACGTGGGATTTTTTCCCTCGGTCTTGCGCTCCTAGACCGGTCTTCGCCGAACGCCACGCGGGTTTTTGACCCTCATTTTTTTCCGCGGAGCGCTGCACGGAGAACCACGATGAACCAGAATCCCGGAATTTACGGCCGAAAGCTCGGCTGCACCCAGCTCTACGGCGACGACGGCAACGTCCACCGCGTCACCGTCATCGAGGCGGGGCCCGTCACGGTCATTTCAAAGCGCACCCCCGAGAAAGACGGCTACTCGGCCCTCGTTCTCGGCCTCGAGGAGCGCAAAGAGAAGCACTCCAACAAGCCCCTCCTCGGCCAATTCAAAAAGCTGAACATGACGCCAAAGCGCGTCGTCAAAGAGCTCCGCTGCGCAGCCGACTTCGCCGCAAAGTTCGAGGTCGGGAACGTGATGAAGCTGGACGAGCTCTTTCAGGTCGGACAGTTCGTCGACGCGCGCGGCACGACGCGCGGCCGCGGTTTTACCGGCGTCGTTCGGCGCTGGAGCTTCGCGGGCGGCGTGCAAACGCACGGAACGCACGAGTACCGCCGGCACGGCGGCTCGATCGGAACGAACATGACGCCCGGCCGCACGCTCCCGAACCTGAAAATGCCGGGGCACTACGGCGCGGAGACCGAGAGCATCCTCAATCTCAAAGTCGCCCGCGTCGACGCGGACAAGCACCTATTGATGATCGAGGGCGGCGTGCCCGGCCACAAGGGCGGGCTCGTGCTCATTCGTCACGCGGTGAAGACGCGCAAGAAGAGCACGAAAAAGTAGAATTACTCCGCGCACCAACCGCGTGCGCGATGCCAACTCTCGCAGCTCACGCCCGGCGAGCTCTCGGTGGTCGAGCTCTGCCAGTCGTGGTCTTGCACGGGCTCGACGTCCCAGTCGACCTCGACCTCGACGGACCGCCGTGCCGCGTACGCGGGGCGGGCCGGCTCGATGGCGGCGCGGAGCTCGAAGGGATCGATCAGGGTGTGCTGCATGATGGGGCTAGGCGAGCAAAGTGTGCGCCAGAGTCGAGGGCTCCTTTTGATCAAAAAAACCACGTGATTTCGCGGTTGAGCGCGGGGCGGAGCCCACCGTGGCTGGTTCATGGCCGATCCGGACGAAAAACGCGCGCCCCAGTGGGATAACCTGCTGAAACACGATGGCGAGGCGCAACCCATACAAGGGGCCTGACCCGAACACGGTACGGGCGAAGAAAGCCGGCTACCCCGCCCGGAGCGTGTTCAAGCTCGAGGAGATCGATCGGCGCGTACGCCTTTTTCGCCCGGGAATGCGCGTGCTCGACTTGGGAGCGTCGCCCGGAAGCTGGTCGCTCTACGCGCTCGAACGCATCGGAAAAAAAGGACTGCTTCTGGCAATCGATCTCAAGCCGCTGGAAGTTTCGCTTTCTCCTCCCGGCACCTTCGTTCTCGGCGACGCGCGCGAGAGCGAGACGTTGTCGATGCATGCACCGTACGATGTCGTTTTGAGCGACATGGCCCCACAGACCACCGGAAATCGGCTCGGCGATCAAACGCGGAGCTTCGAGCTTTGCATGTTTGCTCTCGAGGTTGCGTCTAAGCTCGTGCGCGTGGGGGGGGCGTTCGTGGGCAAGATGTTCATGGGAGAGGATTTGCCGATCGCCCGTGCGGAGCTCAAAAAGCACTTCGCAACGGACCGCATCCTTCGGCCCGAAGGGACGCGGAGCGTGAGCTACGAAATGTTCCTGGTCGGTTTGGACAGACGAGCCGAATCCCGAAAGGGCCTGCAAACGTGACCGCGTCGATGCCTGCTCCGGACAGCCTGGTCCTCGGCGGTCGATTCAAAATCGAGCGCGAGGTTGGGCGAGGCGGTGTGGGCATCGTCTATCGCGCGCTCGATCAGATGACGGGACAGCCGGTGGCGCTCAAGGTCATCGCGATCGCGGGAGTCGATGCGGGAGAGGAAGCGCGATTCAACCGCGAGGGGCGCGTCCTCGCGGGGCTCGCGCATCGCGGCATCGTGCGCGTCGTGTCGTTCGGTCAGCTCGACGAAGGGCAGCCTTACGTCGCGATGGAGTGGCTGGAAGGGGAAGACGTCGCACAGCGTCTGAAGCGCAAACCCTTGACCCTCGTGGAGACGCTCGACGTAGGCGCGCAGGTCGCGGAAGCACTGGCAGCCTCGCACGACGCGGGAATCGTGCATCGTGACGTGAAGCCTTCGAACGTGTTTCTTCTGGGGGGCCGGGGAGACAAGGGGGAAGCCCTGCGCGCCAAAATCGTGGACTTCGGCGTCGCCAGCGCCGACGACGCGAAGCTGACGCGAACGGGAGCCATCATCGGAACGCCCGCGTACATGGCACCCGAGCAGGCGCGCGGCGACGCGGAGGTCTCGTTGCGCGCGGACCTGTACGCTTTGGGGGCGACGCTCTTCGAAATGATCACCGGGCGACCACCTCACGTGGGCCCCACGCCCATCGCCATTCTGGCGCGTCTCGTCACCACGCCCGCACCACGCCTTTCGGACGTGACGGAAGACGCACCGCCCGCGCTCGACGACCTTCTCGCGCGAATGCTCGACACGAACCCCGAGGAACGACCGGACTCCGGACGCGACGTGGCCGGCGCGCTCCGGAGGATCGCAGCCGATCTCACGGCAGACATGCCGGACCGCCTGAGCGGCGTCGACATGCCGCCGCTCAGCGTGCTGGGGTCGATGCAGGATGCAGCCGCGCGCTCGAGCGGCGCCGGCGGAACGCGTCTCGTAACGTCGATCCTGGCGACGAACGTCCCGAAAGGGTCCTCTCGGGGGCGCCTTCTGGCGCATCTGCGCGCGCGTGGCGCGGACGCCACCGAGCTCGGCGGTGATGCCATCGTCGCTCACCTGGGCGTCAAAAAAGCGCTCGGCGACGAGGCGGCCCGCGCGATCGATCTGGGCCTTCGACTTGCGCGAACGAACGCCTCCGTCGGCGTGGCAACGGGGCGCACGCGAATCGATCGTACGCGTCCGACCGGGGAGGTCGTTGACCGCGCGGCGGCGCTCGCGCGTGACGCCATGCGCGGACAAGTGCTGGTGGACACGACCACCAGCGAGCTTGCGCGCGGGCGCTACGAGCTCGCCGCGCGTGACGATGGGACCGCGCTCGTGGGCAGTGAGCTCCAGGCCAAGCGCGAGCAAATCGCCGGCGCCCCTTTCGTGGGGAGGGAATCGGAGCTCGGCCAACTCTTGTCGAGCTTCGAGCGGAGCCAGGAGGACTGTACCCCCCTCGTGGCCACCATCACGGGCGCGCCTGGTATCGGCAAGACCCGCCTGCGCCGGGAAGCTTTGTCGCGCATCGCGTCGCACGCGTCCGCGCCGCGCATCGTGCTCGTGCGATGCGAATCGTTCGCAAAGAACCACGCCCTTGGCGTCGTCGCCGACGTCGTGCGCGGACTCTCCGGCATGGCAAAGGGCGCCACGCTCGAAGCCGCACGGGGGGCCGCAGATGCGCTGATCCAGCCACGACGCGGCCCCGTCACGCAGGGCGATCCGACCGAGCTCGTCGCACGCCTGCTCGCCAACGAGCCCATCCCGGAGCTCGATGCCCAGCGCGGCTCGCGTGACGCCCTCTGGGTAGCGCTCACCGACATGGCGCTGATGGCGACCACCCAAGCGCCGCTGGTGCTTGCGCTCGAAGACGCGCAATGGGCCGACGCGGAGAGCCTCGCGTGGCTGGATCACTTGCTCGGCCGTGCAGCCGGGCGAGGGCTATGGGTGCTCGTCACGACGAGGCCGGCGCTCTGGCGCGACGATCCGTCGCGTTTTTCCGGCCGCGATCACGTCAAGATCGACCTACGCCCGCTGTCGAAGAAGACCGTACGCGCGATCGCGAAGGCGATGCTCGGGGAGCGGGCGGCGGGTGAAGCGGGAGATCTGCTGACCGACTCGATCGCGCAGCAGGCGGCGGGTTCGCCTCTCTTTGCAGAAGAGCTCGCACGCCTGGCAGCAAAGGGCCAAGACGCGACCGCGGCGGCGACCATCGAGGCGGCCATTCAAGTGCATCTCGACGCGCTCGACGACACCGCGCGCGAGGCCGCGGCGAAGCTCTCGGTCTTCGGCCTTGTCGGGTGGGATGCGGGGCTCGCCGCGCTCGGGGTTGCTCAGGCAGCAGAGGTGCTTCGCGCGCTGGCCGGCGCCGAAGTCATCAACGAGCAGGCGCAGTCGCGTTTCAAGGGAACGCGCGAGTGGGCGTTCAAGCACGCGCTCATGCGCGAAGTTGCGTACGCGTCGCTCGGCGAGGAGATGCTCAAAGAGACGCACGCGCGAGCTGGCGGATGGCTCGCCAAAGTGGGTGAGGACGACGCGACGGTCGCACGTCATCTCGAGCTCGGGGGCAAGAGCGACGTTGCCGCGGGATATCTCGAAAAAGCCGCGCGGCGCGCACTCGCGGCCAATGCGCTTGGACAGGCCGTTAATTTGGCAGAGCGCGCGCTTGCCTTCGCGGACGACAAGCCGTCGCAGTTCGCTCGCGCTCTCGTGCTCGACGAGGCATGGAACCGCCTCGATGGGCGCGCAGGGGAACGTGACACCGCGGTTCGCGCCATGGAAGATGCCGTGTACGACGGCGCAAGCGAAGTGCGCGCGCGCGGCGCGCGTGTACGGTACGAGGACGCGCGCGGAGGCGACAGCGAGACGAGCGCGCGCCTCGAACAAGTCATGAAGGATGCGCGTGCGGCCGGCCTCGCGGACGAGGAGGCGCGTTGCGCGGCGGCGCTCGCGGCACGGTATGCGTTCGCGGGCGAGCTGGATCGAGCGGCGGAAGTCGCCGACACGCTGCTCGAAATCGCGCAGCGCCACTCCATTCCCGGCGCGGCGGTCGATGCGTGGCAGACTTTGGCGGTCGTGCGTCAAACGCGCGGCGACGTGGGGGCGGCTCTCGAAGCGCGCCGAAGCGCTGCGCGTGCGGCCAGCGATGCGGGTCTCAAAACACGCGAAGCGACGTTGACGATCAACGTCGGTTTCGCGCTGACCACGCTGGGTGCTCGGGCAGAAGCGCGCGTCGCACTCGAAGGGGGCATCGCACTCGCCCAGGCGGTGGGGTCACCTGGAACCGTGCGCCACGGCCAGATGAACCTCCTCGGCTGGACCGCAGCGTTCGGAACGGATCCCGTTCTCGACGCGCTCTTGACCGATCCGCGTCAGATCGCCGACGGCGCGCTCAGCGGAAGTTGGGTGCCTCACGATCGGGCGACTTTGGGTGTGCTTTTCTATCGTGGCGTGGAGATTTTGCGCGAGGGCACCGGCGGAAATCCGGAGCACGCGCGGACCCTCCTTCGCACTGCAGCCGAGGGCTACCGCGCGACAAAGATGCTCGACGTAGTCCCGGTCGCGCTCGGTCTATGGAGCGAAGCCGAGCGACGCTGCGGAGACGCCGCGCGGGCGCGCGATTTGGCCGTGGAGGCGTCGCGCATGCTCGACGAGCGCGGCGCGAGTCTGCTCAACGAGGCGCCAGTATTTCTCGCGTTGCACGATGCGTGCGTGGATCTCGGCGAGCATGGAGACGCGAGAAACGCCATCATGCGCGGCATTCCGCGGCTGGTCACGCGCATCGATGGGCTGGCAGGGACACCGTACGCGCGCGCCTTTCTGACGGAGCTTGCGCCGAATGCCGGGCTGCTTGCGGCGGCGGAGGCGTATGGGCTTGTGCCGGAGAGCATTCGGGCGATTTTGCGGGGGTGACGGGGGGGCGCGGGGTCGGGATCGGGGTCGCGTTCGGGATCGGGGTCGCGTTCGGGGTCGCGTTTCGGGTCGGGCCCCTCATCCGGTGTTTCGAAGCCCTGCTGCAATGCCGTTAATCGTCAGGAGAATGGCCCGATCGAGCGCCGCCGGAACCTTTTCCCCCCGGGCCGCCAGTGCCCGCTTGCGGCGGAGCAGCTCGACTTGAAGAAAACTCAGCGGGTCGACGTAGGGGTTCCTGAGCTCGATCGATCGGGCGAGGACTGGCTGGTGCGCGAGTAGGCTCGGCTGGTCCAGGATCGAGCAGATCGCACGAGTTGCTCTTGCATGGTCGAGCGCGATTCGAAAAAAGATACGAGACGACGACGCCCGGTCCGAGACGAGCGTCGCATATTCGCGTGCGATCGGGAGATCCGCGGTGGCCAGCGAAACGGCCACCGCATCGAGCAAGACGGCGAAAAATGGCCAACGCGCGCGCATGGACCGCACAAAGGAGAGCCCCCTTTTCCGCACGAGCTCCGAGAGCGCGCGCCCGGCACCGAACCATCCGGGCAGCATGTGACGCGACTGCGTCCAGGCAAACACCCACGGGATCGCGCGCAAGTCGTCGAGGGATCGTTTGACCGCGCCTTCCGTCGGGGCCCCCGACGTACGACGCGCCGGGCGCGAGCCGAGCGGCAGAGTGCCAATTTCGGCAATTGGGGTCGCCTCCTCGAAATACGAAAGAAGCTCGGGGCTCCGGATCAAAGCGCGATACGTCTCGAGGCTCGAAACCGAAACCTGCTCGAACGCCTCCTCGTAAAGAGCGAGCTCTTCGGCCGACGGCTGAGTCGACTGGCCACAGGATGCGCTCAGCACCCCTCCGAGCACGATCTCCAAATTGCGCTCGGCGATCTCCGGAAGAAGGTACTTCCAGCCGATGACCTCCCCCTGCTCGGTGACCTTGAAACGACCCTCGAGCGCGCCCGGCGGAAGACCTTCAATCGCGCGCTGCGCCGGACCGCCTCCTCGACCGATCGAGCCTCCACGACCGTGGAAGATCTTCACGGCCATGCCGTGTTTGCGCCCAACCTCCACGAGGCCTTTCTGCGCGCGATAGAGCGCGAAGGACGCTGCAAGGATCCCGGCATCCTTGTTCGAATCCGAGTATCCGAGCATCACCTCCTGCTCGCGGCCGCGGAGCGCGAGATAGCGAGCATATGTGGGATCGCTCATGGCACGGTCCATCTCGCGCGGACAGCGTTCCAGATCTTCGAGCGTCTCGAAAAGGGGGACGATGGAGAGCGCCGCGATCCCCTCGTCCGGCCGGTACAAGCCGGTGGCGCGTGCGAGAAGCAGCGCGCCGAGCATGTCGTTTAGCCCTCGGGTCATGCTCATGATGAAGGACTCGCCGCTCTTCGCCGTGACGCGACGGCGCATCGAAGCGAGCGCTTCCATCGCGTTCATCCCCAGCCCGCTCGGTAGGGACACCGCTCGGTCCTCCTCGATCGCTCGCCGTAGCTCCTCGAGGTTTGCCGTGCCGACTGCGTCCTCCGCGGCCTTCCGTATCCACGCGGCCGGCACCCGCACGTCGAGCTCTGCAAGGTGAAAGCCGAAGACCTCCACGCGTCGGCGAAACGCACGAACCGAAGACAGGCCCGCTCCCTGGCCTTTGTTCTCTTCGAGCGATCTCTCCAGGATCGCAAGGTCATCGAGGAGCTCCCGAGGCGACCGATACCCTTGCCGCCATTCTGTGCTCTCGCCCTGACGCGCACGAAGGAAGGCGTCCCGAGTCAATCCCAAACGGGCCTCCATCCAGCGGAGCTTTCGCCGATAGGGTTCATGATGCGTACGTGGCTCCACCGTATCCGCAAGCATCGGCAGCGCGTCACGGTCCCTCTCGATCGATGCGAGCAGCTCCTGGCTCACCCCGATGCAACGAGTGCTCTGTGAGAGGATGTCGCCGAGACGCCCGAGCTCGCGAACGTGAAGCCCCGTTGCGCGCGCGGCGTGCGCGAGCGCCGTGTCGACCGCGATCGCAGCGGTCACGTTTGGATTGCCGTCCATGTCGGCTCCCACCCACGAACCAAATCGGAGGAGCGGCGGCACCTCGATGTTGGTCCCGTAGGCGAGAGCTAGAATCGACTCGAGCCGCTCGTAGATCCGAGGCACCAGCGGGTAGAGGATCTCTTCGAGGTAAAAGAGCGCGTTTTTCACCTCGTCCGCCACGCGGGGACGCTCATGACGAACTTCGTCGGTCTGCCAGAGGATCGTGATCTCCTGGCGAAGAAGGCTCGTGCACCGTGCCCGCTCGTCGGGTGTAAGGTCCACGCGATCGAGCCCGCCCATGGCTTTTGCCATTCGGCGATGCTTGTCGAGCACCGTCCTCCTTTGCGCCTCGGTGGGATGCGCGGTGAACACGAGCTCGATCGAAGCGCGTGAGAGAAGGACGGAAATCTCATGAAGCGAGGCGCGCGCCGGGAGCGTCGGGACCACCGCGGCAAGCGAGCCTGTCTGAAAGACGCCTTCCCGGAGCACCTCACGTCTACGGCGCACGCGATGATGCTGCTCGGCGAGGTTCACCAGCTGAAAATAGTGCGCAAACGCGCGCGCGATACCTTCCTGTGCGCGCTCGTCGAGCGAGCCAATCGCGGCGATCAACGCCTCGGTTCGTCTTCGCCGGCCCTCCTTGCGTCGCAGCTTTGCGAGCCCGCGGATTTGCTCCTCCTTTTCGAAGAACTCTTGGCCTTCTTGCGCTCGGAGCGTCTCCCCGAGCATCTGGCCGAGTCGCCGCACATCGCGCCGGAGCGCCTCTGAAGCGCCGCTCGCACCAGACTCACCGTCATGCCTCATCGCGAATTTCCGCCTGGACGCGTGCGTACTGATGCACGAAAGACACCGGTAAGAAGTAGCGTCCGATCGTTGGAGCCTTCCGCCGAGGCTGCATAGCACCCCGACTCGGGAGCGCAACGCTGTCCTCGGCAGCGAGTTTCGAGGAGACCGTTGCTGCCGCAGCAGGCTCTTGCCGGTCCGTGCTAGCGGAAGGGGGTGAGTCGGCAAGATGCCCTACCGGCCTGATCGTCAAGCGCGGAGCGCGCCGCATTTCGCGTGATGCGGCCCGCGAGTGTCTCGACTGGGATCTCAGCCATCCGGTGCTCAGCGTCCAGGTGACAACGCCGTGCGTCGCGGCGCCGCCATCGACTTCACCCGGGCGCGTGTCTCGGTCGTATCGCAGGCCCCGCGTTCATCCGCTGCGCGATCTGCATCTTTGACAATACGTACGGCACTGGTAGCCTGTACGTACAGTCATCAAGAGCCTCACCCGGACGGGAAATAGCGTGGCGCTCGTATTGGACAAGCAGCTCCTCGAGGCCGCGCACCTCGACCCCAACGAGGAGGTTGAGGTGTCGACGAACGGACGAGTCATCGTGATCGCGCCCATCCGGAGCAAGCGCGACCTTGACAAGCTCAAGCGTGGTCAGGAGCTGATGCACGCGAAGTTCGCGGGCGCCTTCCGTCGCCTTGCCAAATGAGGGTTCGCTTCCTGGGCCTCGAAGAAATCATTGCGCTGCATGCCGAACAAATCGATTCCTACGGCGGCGCCGCCGGCATCCGCGATCTCGGCCTCGTCGAGTCCGCGACCGCAACGCCGGAGGCATCGTTCGGCGGAGACTATCTTCACGGCACTCTCCCCGAGATGGCCGCAGCGTATCTTTTCCACCTTGCGCAGAATCACGCCTTTGTCGATGGCAACAAGCCCATCGCAGCGGCGGCGATGTTCATGTTTCTTTTCGTGAACGATCTCGAACTCGATTGCACGGAAGACGAACTCGTCAATCTCACGTTGGACGTCGCGAAGGGCAAGATCACGAAGGCCGAGGTGGCCGTTTTTGTCGCCGGGCACGTCAGGCCAACAAGGTGACCGGAAGGAACTCCGCCCTAGGGGGGCGCTCGATTCGACGCACGGCCCGAGCGCGCTCGCGCTGATGCATGTTCAAGAGGCCGCTCCGTCCGATCCGTCGGTCATCGCGACGCAGGGGCGCACGGTTCTCGAGGCGTTGTCGAACGACAAGCTGAAGCTCC
>OBEQ010628231.1_pt1 | contig 18238 bp, 18 predicted proteins | sample 1670901 | NCBI WGS metagenome assembly OBEQ01 (sample SAMEA104232315, study PRJEB22302) | groundwater metagenome | biome: forest; feature: aquifer; material: groundwater | place: USA | collected 2011-08-07 | depth 5.4 m
TAAAACCGTCCAGCGTGATGCCTTTATTTTTTTCTTTGCCGAAAACGAGGGGCTTTCCGTCCTCGAGGTAGATCGCCCGGTCATCGCGTGTTTCACGGCCCGTCACCGAAACAAAGGCGTCTTTGTTGAAGATGATGCAGTTTTGATAAATTTCCACAAATGAAACACCTTTGTGCTGGGCTGCCCGCGCGAGGATTTGGCCCATATGGCGCGGATCGGTGTCAATGGTCCGGGCAATGAACGTCGCCTCGGCGGCGATCGCAATGCAAAGCGGGTTGATCGGATAGTCAATTGTGCCCAGCGGCGAGGATTTCGTGATTTTACCGATTTCCGAAGTGGGGGAGTACTGGCCTTTTGTCAGGCCGTAAATCTGGTTGTTGACCAGAATGATGTTTAAACCAATATTGCGCCGCATCGCGTGGATCAAGTGATTGCCGCCGATACTCAAGCCGTCCCCGTCACCGGTGATGACCCACACGGTGAGCTCCGGCCGGACGCATTTGAGTCCCGTCGCGATCGCGGGCGCGCGGCCGTGAATGGTGTGAAACCCGTAATTGTTCATATAATAAGGAAAGCGGCTTGAGCAGCCGATGCCGGAGATAAAGACGTGGTTTTCGCGCGGTGTGGTGAATTGCGCAAGTGTGCGCTGCATCACCGACAAGATGGAATAATCCCCGCAGCCGGGGCACCAGCGGACGTCTTGCCCGGAGACGAAATCGTCTTTCGTGTAGGGCAAATGAGCGGCAGCGGCTTCGGGGGTCGTCATAAAAGTTCCTCAATTTTTTGTTCGATCTCTTTTATTTTAAACGGTTGCCCCTGAACTTTGTTTAAGCCTACGGCGTGAATGCCCTCAAATTCACCGCGGATCAACCAAAGGAGCTGCCCCATATTGAGTTCAGGGACAAGGATTGTTTCAAAACTTCTTAAAATCTCCCCAAGATTTTTGGGAAACGGGTTTAGATAATTCAAATGGCAGCTCGAAACTTTTTTCCCGGTTTTGCGGAGTTCCGAAACGGCCGCGTAAATCGCTCCGAACGTGCCGCCCCAGCCTAGCACCAAAAGTTTTCCTTTGGGATCGCCAAAAACTTGCGCCGCCGGAATGCTGTCGGCGATGCGCTTTATTTTTTCGCGCCTTAAGAGCGTCATGCGGTGGTGATTTTCGGGGTCGTAACTGACGCCGCCGGTTTTGTCGGCTTTTTCAATGCCGCCGATGCGGTGTTCGAGACCCTTGGTTCCCGGAATGGCCCAAGGCCTTGCCAGTGTCTTTTCATTTCGGACAAAAGGCAGGAACGGCCCGTCGCTTGTTGTGGGATGCGAAATTTTAATCTTAGGGAGTTTTGAAATATCAGGCAACTGCCAGGGTTCGGAACCGTTCGCGAGAGTGCCGTCTGACAGAAAAAAAACGGGCGTCATGTATTCAATCGCAATCCGGATAGCCTCAAGCGCATAGTCAAAACAGTTGGCCGCCGTCGACGCGGCCACGACGGCGACGGGGGAATCCCCATTTCGGCCGAATAGGACTTGCAAAAGATCAGATTGCTCGGTTTTTGTGGGCAGGCCCGTGGAGGGTCCGCCTCGCTGGATATTCAAAATCACAAGAGGGAGCTCCGCCATCACGGCGAGATTGATCATCTCGGATTTTAGGCAAACACCGGGACCGCTGGTGGCGGTGACACCGATGTGTCCGCCGAAAGAAGCGCCGAGTGCGGCGCCGCAGGCGGCGATTTCATCTTCGGCCTGAAATGTCTTGATGTTGAAATTTTTCCTTTTAGCCAGTTCATGCAGGATATTGCTCGCCGGCGTGATCGGGTAGCTTCCATACAGCACTTGCTTGCCGGTGAGGGTCGCCGCCGCGATGATTCCGAGAGCCGTCGCCTCGTTGCCGGTGATTTTGCGGTAGGTGCCGGGCTCGATCTCGGCTTTTTTAATGAGCGTGCGCGGGGGCATCGTTTCGGTGATGTCGCCGTAATTGTAACCGGCTTTCAACGCTAGGATGTTGGCTTCGGCGATGTCCGGTTTTTTGGAAAATTTTTCCTGAATCCATTTGACCGTGTGGTCAAGCGTGCGGCCATAAACCCAAAACATCAGCCCGAGCGCGAAAAAGTTTTTACAGCGGTCTATTTCGGTGGGCTTGATTTTTGAATTTTCCAGCGCGTTCTTTGTGAGAGATGAAAAAGGAACGCGCAAAACCGAATAGTCCTTCAGCGTATTGTCTTCGAGAGGGTTGGATTTCCAGCCGGCTTTTTTTAAATTTTCCTCGGCAAAGGAATCGGTGTTGACAACCAGCAGACCTCCCGAGTCCAGGTCTTTTAAATTGACTTTGAGCGCAGCCGGGTTCATGACCACCAGAACATCCGGAGAGTCGCCGGCGGTGTAAATATCGTTTTGACTGAACTGGATCTGGAAACTCGAGACACCCGGAAGCGTCCCCTGGGGCGCGCGGATCTCGGCCGGAAAATCGGGAAGTGTCGCGATATCGTTTCCCATGAGCGCGGAGGTATCGGTGAACTGGTCTCCGGTGAGCTGCATGCCGTCGCCGGAATCGCCCGCGAAGCGTATCGTTACGGATTCCGTTTCTTTTTGGATAACCATGTTAACCGCCTTCCACCGTCTCGTGAATCTGGTTCGCGCGGGGAGGCAGATTGAAGATTTCGGTGGGAAAGAGTTCTGAGATAAAATTCGCAATCGTTCTCACGGACAAAACGCCGTTCATTTGGCCGAATTCATCCACCAGCGGCACATGGCGCACGTTGGTGTCATTCATGACTTGCAGCGCGTCACCGATCGTGTCGGATTTTTTTAGCGTTTTGGGATTCGTGTGCATGTACTGCGTAACGGGCTCGTCGAGCGAAGCGTTTTTACCGAGCACGTTCATGAGCACGTCGCGTTCCGTAAAAAGCCCGGTAACTTTGAGATGCTGGTCCGCAATCACGATGTAGCCTGATTTTTCGCGCTGCATGAGCGCGATCGCGTCTTTTAAGCGGATGTCCGGCAGGGCCGTGACAAGTTTAGGACGAAGGATCTCGTAAATCCGGGTTTCTTTTAAAATGTCTTCTATTGTTTTGGGCATTTTTATCACTTAATTTAACACGTCATTCTGAGGAAGTCGCCGTGGCGACTGACGAAGAATCTCAATAACGAGATCCTTTGTCGTCCTACGGACTCCTCAGGATGACAACTATAGAATTAGTATAGCATAAATTAGACTTTTTGCTAAAATGAAGCCATGTCAAATGAACGAGTAATCAAAAAATTAAGCGAGTTCGGCGAGGGCTTCGAGCATCATCACGAAAACTACGAGGCGGCGGCCATTTCGGCTATCCGTGAAACCGGCGGCGAGTGGGCAATCGGCGGGCTTACGTTTTATTTTCCGGAGCATTTCGGGTTTTGTTATGGCGTTGACAAGGCCATCGACATGGTTTTTGAGACGTGCGAGCGCTTTTCCAGCAGGCGTATCTTTCTCACGGATCAGTTGATTCACAACCCTTACATCAACGGCAAATTGAAAGAAAAAGGCGTGCGGTATTTGAAGCGTGATTCTCAGAATCTTCTCATTTGTGACGAGCTGGCGGTTCAGGACGTGGTGGTCGTATCGGCGTTTGGGACGGATTTCAGGGACATCCAAAATTTAAAAAATAAGGGCGTGACGATCGTGGACTCGACATGCGGCGCGATCATCAATGTCTGGAAGCGCGTGGAAGGTTATGCCCGGTTGGGCTGCATCACGATCATGCACGGAAAACGAAATCACGAAGAGACCCGAGCGACCGTGTCTCAAGCCGTCAAAGAAGGGGGCGCTTATATCATCATTGAAAACAAAAAAGAGGCCGAAGAGCTTGCCGATGTTATCCGTGGCAAAATGAAAGAAGCTGATTTTTTGGAAAAATACCCCGGCGCCGCGCCGCCCAATTTCTCGTTTGATATTTCAAACTGCAGGATGGGCATGGCCAATCAAACGACAATGCTTAAAGGAGAGTCGCTGGAGATACAGGAAATGCTCCGAAGCGTTTATCGCGAGAGTTTTGGCGAAGCAGCGACGATGGAGCGTTTCAAAAGTTTTGACACGATCTGCGGCGCCACACAAGACCGGCAGGACGCTTTGAGAAATCTTTTGAAAAAATCTCTCGATCTTGTCTTGATCGTTGGTGGATTTAACAGCTCCAATACTTCGCATCTGGCCGAGATCGCCTGGGGAAAACTTCCTATTTATCATATCGAGGAAGCGGATGACATTATTTCTCGAGAGGAGATTCGGGCCAGAAACCCGGAAAACGGACAAGTCCGGATTGAAAAATCGTGGTTTCCCAAGAAGCTCGAAAACATCGGAATTACTTCCGGTGCGTCCACGCCGGATGTGACGCTTTTGGCCGTGATTCAAAAGATTGCGAGTTTGCATGTCTAAAATCACCATTTATCAAAAACCCACTTGCACGACCTGCCGCCAGGTTTACGCGGCGCTGAAAGAAAGCGGCGTCGATTTTGATGCGGTTAATTACTACTTGGAGCCCATTTTCAAATCTAAACTGAAAGAGCTTTTGAAAAAAATGGGCATCCCGGCCTCTGAACTTTTGCGTAAAAAAGAAGAAATCTATAAAACGCTGAAATTGGCCGAGAAAAAGCTTTCCGAAGACGAAATCATTGATCTCATGGTGAAGCATCCGGACTTGATCCAGCGCCCGATCGTGGAAAAAGGCCAAAAAGCTATTCTTGCGCGTCCAGCCGAACGGCTTAAGGATATAATAAAGTAGCCCGATGCGGATTCTCCTTATCGAAGATGATTCCCGCGTGGCCGGTTTCATCAGCCGCGGCCTTAGAGAGGAAAATTATACGGTTGACACCGCTGGCGACGGCGAAAAAGCCGTTTTTTTAGCCCAGACCGGCGAATATGATCTCATCGTTTTGGATATTCTTCTTCCCAAAAAGAACGGCATGGAAGTCTTGCGTACGCTGCGCGGCGAGAAAATAACCACCCCCGTGCTGATGCTGACCGCCAAAGACAAGCCCCAGGACAAAGTCGAGGGTCTGAACGCCGGCGCTGACGATTATCTGGTGAAACCGTTTTCGTTTGATGAATTTCTGGCGCGCGTCCGAGCGCTTTTAAGGCGGCGGGGGGATCTTATCCCGACGGTTCTTCGGTTGGCAGACCTTGAGTTTGACACGCTTCGCCGCCGCGTGGCGCGCAGCGGACAGGAGATCGTCCTCACAAGCCGGGAATACGCGCTTTTGGAATATCTGTTGCGTCATCCCAGCCAGGTCATTACACGCTCGATGCTGGCGGAGCATGTGTGGCAGCACGATTTTGATACTTTCTCCAATGTCATCGATGTTCACATCGCACGGCTTCGAAAAAAAATAGACGACTCGTTTACCCCGAAGCTTCTTCACACTATCCGCGGCAGCGGTTATAAGATCGAGCTTCCCAAAAAGCCGTGAGTCCGCGGACAAACCGCTTATGATCCGGTCCATAAGATTTACCCTCACACTTTGGTACATCGGACTCCTTGCCGTTATTCTTTGTTTTTTTAGCGGCATCCTTTACACAAAAGTTCAGGCCAATATTTTTCGTGACGTCGATGAGCTTCTGACTTCCCAGGCCGACGGCGTGGATGACACGATCTTCGCATTTTTTCAAGCGGAAAGAGAACTAGCAGCCAAGCCCTCGCATCGTACCATACAGACCGAAATCAAAGAAGGCCGGTTTTCATCGCTGGTGTCTCGTTGGGCGAAGAACACCGAAGAACTGGAGAATATCCGTCCGATCCGCGTGATCGACCGTGCCGGAGAAGTGCTCATCGCATCCAAAAGTTTTTCGAAAATGCCTGTATCTGTGGACAAAAGGTTGATCGCAAAGGCTCTTAAGGGAAGGACCTATTATCAAACTTTCAATCTTCCGGACCACCGCGTGCGCCTGGTCACCTGGCCTGTGGTCGAAGATAACGATCCGCTTTATGTGGTCCAAGTGGCGGTTTCACTGAGACAGGCCGACAAATCCCTGCAAGAGCTGAAGGCGTGGCTTTTATGGCTTATTCCGCTCACACTTCTGGTCACCAGTATGATAGGCTGGTTTTTAGCGACGCTGACTCTGCGGCCGGTTGGTAAGATTATGGAACAAGCCAAAAAAATCGGCGCCAAGGACCTCCATGAACGCATCAAGATTCCTCACACCGGAGATGAGCTTGAGAGGCTGGCGCTGACTTTCAACGAGATGCTGGTAAGGCTTGAGCGTGCCTTCAAGCGTTTAAGGCAATTTAGCGCGGCCACTTCGCATGAGCTTCGGACCCCGCTGACTATCATGAAAGGCGAACTTGAGGTGGCTTTGAGAAAACCCCGGGATAAGGCCGAATATGAACGAGTCTTGTCGACACAGCTTGTCGCGGTCCATGAAATGGCGGTGATCGTGGAACAGCTTTTGACGCTGGCCCACAGCGAAGAAGGGGATGGGACGGCGCATTGGCGGCAAATTGATTTGGGGGAGCTCGCCCGGCAGGTCAGAAATTTTTGGTCGGTGATCTTTGAGGCCAAAAGCATTTCCGTGGAAATCTTGGAGCATGAAAAGGCAAGCGTGAAAGGCGAAAAAACGCTCCTCGAGCGCCTCATCTCAAATCTCATGGACAATGCGATCAAGCACACTCCCGAAAAAGGCCGGATTACGGTCGAGATACAAAATGCCGCGAGCGAAGTTTGTTTCAGTCTGCAGGATACGGGGCCGGGCATCGCAGCCGGGGAGCTGCCGCGTGTCTTTGAAAAATTTTTCAGTCACAGCGCCTCTTCGCCGGATGCGCCTTACAAGGGACTGGGGCTGGGCCTTGGGCTTTGCCGGTGGATCGCCGAAGCGCATGGAGGACGCATCGAAGTGCAAAATTCTCAAACCGGCGGCGCGCTTGTCAGAATCTATTTTCCTCAAAATGAACAAACTGTAATCTAAAAGTCATGTTTTATTCATCTTCTTTCCTGTACAATTAAATTCGTAAGTTAAATAGAAGTGAAACAGTTGTTTAAAAAGGAGAAAAGATCATGAAACGTTATTTTCCGATGTTAGTGCTGATGCTGGCGGTTTTCTTTGCCGGCAATGTTCTGGCAGCCGATTCAACGACGGCCCCGGCCGCGCCGACCCCCGTTGTGAAAAAGCACACGAAGAATACAGTCAAACCGAAGAATAAAAAGAAAACCGCGCCGGTTGCTATACCTACACCCGCGCCGGCTCCGGAGAAGAAGTAAGCTTGAATCGCAGTTTTGCCAACCTCGCTTTTGTGTTGGGTTTTGCCGTTTGGGCTTTAGCCCCGCTTTGTGTGTGGGGTGAGGAAGAACCTGTTTCCGTGGCCGTCGCGAGTAAAGCGGCGGCCACGATTACGTCGACCGAGGGCCGTATACTTGTTTTGGACCTTGACGGCAAGTATCCGGGTTTCAGATTGAGTACGGCCGGCGATGGGCAACGGACCGTTTACGTCGATAAAAAGACGACGACGGTTTGGAGAAACGGCGTTTCTGTCGGTTTTAAGGAACTTAAGCCTGCGGACAAGGTCAAAGTCCGTCACATGGCACGGGGCGGAAAGCAGGTGGCAAAAACGATTGAGATTGTGCAATAGGGCTTGACTTTGAATGTTTCTGTGGTATATTTCCTTCGAGTAGAGTAAAATTGTTTTTGAAACTTATCACAATAAGATTTTTCGAAACCGCGGATTTTACTTAAACCCCCGCGGTTTTTTTTGTGTAAGGCCAAAGACACTTGTCCTCCGAAGTCCGCCAAAGTTTTGTAGTGGACGAAGAAGGATTTGATTAACCAAATAAACAATAGTGAAGGTGCATTCAATGACAAAAGGTACAGTGAAGTGGTTTAGCGACCAAAAAGGCTATGGTTTTATCACTCCCGAAGGCGGAAGAAAAGATGTATTCGTCCATTTCTCGGCGCTTCAAGGGCAGGGATTCAAAACGCTGGCCGAGGGCGAAACCGTTGAGTTCGAAATCACAACGGGCCCGAAGGGTGAGCAAGCCGCAAACGTGAAGAGACTTTCTTAAGAAAGTTCCGAGGTTACTCAAGGTCCCCGTTTCATCGCTTAAGGTGAAACGGGGATTTTTTCTGGTTTCTGATGACAGCGCTGAATATAAAAATCCAACTGCTTTTGGTTGAAAACAGCTCTAAAGAAACTGAGGCTATTCTCAGTCTTTTGAAAGGACGGAAGGATGTTTTTGACTGGCAGGTAGTCAAAAATGATCCCGAGTTATCAAGACATCTTAAAGCGTTGAATCCGGATATAGCGTTAGTGGATCTTTGTTTACCGGAAGAGAAAGCGGAGCATCTTATTAGAGAAGTGAAGGAATATGTGACCGGTGCCCCTTTGATTGGCTGGGTCGACAGCCGGCATGAAGGGTTGGCTGAAAAACCCTTCGCCGCGGAACTGGATGATTTTCTCGTGAAAGACAAGACCAATCCCGAACTTTTGATGCACATGCTGCGTTACGCCGTCAGGCTTCACCGGTCTGAAGAAACGCTCAGGCGCAGTGAGGAGCGTTTCCGCATGATGATTGAGCACTCGTCCGATATTATCACCATGATCGACGCCAGCGGCATGGTCATGTATGGGAGTCCGTCACTCGAGAGAGTGCTGGGCTACAAACCTGAAGAGCTTATCGGAAAAAGTATTTTTGATTATGTTTATCCCGAAGATCGCCTGTTTGTTGTTGAGATGTTCCAGAAAACGCTTCAAAATCAGGTGCTCAACCAGCGAGTGGAGTTCCGGTTCAGGGTCAGTAGCGGTTCGTGGCGGTATCTGGAGGCGATCGGGAGTACTGTTTTTGACGATAAAAAAGGTTTTATCGCAATCGTCAATTCCCGCGATGTGACCGACCGCGTTCAGTTGGAGCAGGAACTTCTTTCGATGTCGCTCAATGACCCGTTAACCGGTCTTTTAAACCGGCGGGGCTTCACGATTTTAAGCACCCAGCAGATCAAAGTTGCCAGGCGCACCAAAGAGAAGGCGTGCCTCATATTTGCGGATGTGGACCGCCTAAAGTTCATCAATGACGCGTTCGGGCACACCGAAGGCGATCAGCTTCTCGCGGACATAGGAAAAATCCTCAAAGAGTCTTATCGCGATCCCGATGTGGTGGCGCGCATCGGCGGCGACGAGTTCGCTATCCTTGCGGTGGGCGCGTTGGAGGCCAACGCGATGACGCTGGTTCATCGTCTGGAAGAACGTCTTCGCCAGCGCAACGGCGCGAAAGATTCCAAATATCTTTTGTCGCTTAGCATCGGTGTGGTTCACGTCGACCCCAATATCCCGTCCACGATCGAAGACCTTCTGGCCCGCGCCGATACAATGATGTATCAGCAGAAAAAGCTGAAGAATAAATCAAGAAGTTCCTCTGAAGCAAGCCCTGTCTCATAAGACATTTTCTCAAGAATTCCAACGCCAATAATTCATTGACTTCATAAAAAAGCGGCCTTAATCTAAATAAATCATGAACCTTATTTTCCGTCTTTTGACGGTGCTGGCACGGAGTTTCTTTGCCAAGCGCCTTTCTGTTTTGGACGAGTCGGTTATTTCTTTGCGTGTTTTTCCGAACGATCTGGATTTTTACGGCCACATGAACAACGGCCGGTACCTGACGCTCATGGACCTGGGGCGGGTCGACCTTATTCTCCGGACAGGGCTGGGTCGTGTCGCGAAAAAAAATGGCTGGAACCCGCTCATTGGTTTTACCACGATACGTTTCAAAAAATCACTCAAGTGTTTCCACCGTTTTCATCTTCATACGCGTATCGTCGGCTGGGACGAGAAATGGTTTTTTATCGAACAGCGGTTTGAAAGAAAAGGAAAACTGATGGCGGCCGGCTTGGTGAAAGGCCTCTTTCGCGGCCCGGATGGAAATGCTTCTACAAAAGAAATTTTGGACGGACTGGGATGTGTGATGGATTCTCCGCCGGTTTCGGACGCCGTGCGTTTGTGGATGCAATGGGAGGAAACGATGCAGCGATTATGATTCCAAATGTTTTTGAACGCATAGAAATCGTGAAAGGCGATATTACGAGACAAAAGGTCGATGCAATCGTGAACGCGACCAACGCTTCTCTATTGGGCGGCGGGGGAGTGGACGGCGCGATTCACCGTGCGGCGGGGCCCGAGCTTCTTGAGGAATGCAGAAAACTGAAAGGTTGTGCGGCCGGCGAAGCCAAGATTACCGGTGCCTACCGCCTTCCGGCCACCTGGATCATTCACACGGTCGGCCCCGTATGGCAGGGCGGTGGCCACGGCGAGGAAGAAATTCTGGCGCAGTGTTACCGTCACTGTCTGGAGCTCGCCGAGAAATGTTTTGTCCGGACGATCTCATTTCCGTCGATCAGCACGGGTGCTTACCGGTTTCCGGTGGAGCAGGCTTCGAAAATAGCGCTTTGTGAAATAAAAAATTTCTTGCTCAAAACACTTCGGTTGAAAAGGTGTTTGTGGTCTGTTTTGGGGAAGAGGTGTACCAGATTTATTTGAAGTGGTTTGTCGGTTAAGAAAAAAAAGACGCCAAGTGGTATAATCAACCGTTGATATAAAAGAGGTTGTGGGACCTATGGACTCCGAGCAAGGCAAGTGGTATTTTAAAAATTCAGTGGTTGTGGTCGCGCTTTTGTCAGTGGGGCCGCTGGCGCTCCCGCTGGTTTTATTCAATCCCCGTTATAGCAAAAAAACAAAAGTGATCATCACTCTAGCGGTCATTGTTTTGACTTATCTGACGATGGTGGTCATGAAACGGTCTTTGTACTGGATAAAGGAATACTATAAACAGATCGGTTTGATCCAACAATGAGAGGGTTAAAGCCATGAGGAGAGTGTCGCTGTTTTTAAGCATGATTTTATCGGCCGGCATTGTGTCGGCTGACCCAGCTTTTGCCGCCGAATCCTGGCAGGACTTGAACAATCGCGTGATCGGGCTTTACCAGAAAAAAGCGTACTCAAAGGCGATCCCGGTCGCCAAAAAGGCGCTTTCCACAGCGGAAGAACAATTCGGCGCCGAAAGCGCGGAAACGGCCCTTTCTCTGAACAACCTCGCGCTTCTGTATAAGAAAGAAAGACAGTATGACGAAGCAAAAAAACTTTATAACCGTTCACTCAAGATCGCCGAAAAAATCGCCGGGCCCGACGCTCCCGACGTGACGGTTGCGCTCAACAATCTGGCGCTCCTTTACGAAGCGCAGGGCAATTACAAAAAAGCGGACAGCTATTACGCCCGGGGCTTGCGTATCCTTGAGAATAAATACGGCATGAACCATCCGCAGGTCGCCGTCGCACTCGACAAATACGCAGAACTGAAACGCAAGGCCGGAAATATCGCCGAGGCCAATGAGATGGCCGCCCGCGCTCAAGCAATAAGGTCAGGCCGGTAAATTTCACATTAATTTTCTGTTGCAGAAGATAAATCCGTAGTACAATCACCGCGCAAGAGAGCCAAACCAAAGAGACCCGCTCTTTGGTATTTTGTTTTTTGGAGAACGTTTGATGACCTTACGAAAAAGAATCAGGCGCGCCGTAATTGGCAGCGCTAAAAGCCCTTTGGATCGCACGGTGTTTCACCACCTTTCGCTGATCGCGTTTTTCGCGTGGGTGGGGCTTGGTGCCGACGGGCTTTCCTCATCGTGTTACGGGCCCGAAGAAGCGTTTTTGGCGCTTCAAGGCCATATTTATTTGAGCCTGTTCGTCGCTTTGGGTTCGGCGATTACGGTGCTTCTCATCAGCGCAAGCTATTCGCAGATCATCGAGCTTTTTCCGACCGGCGGAGGGGGGTATCTTGTCGCGAGCAAGCTTTTGTCGCCGGAACTGGGCATGATCTCGGGTTCGGCGCTCCTTATTGATTATGTGTTGACGATTTCCATTTCGATTGCCAGCGGCGCGGACGCGATTTTCAGCTTTTTGCCGCTGGAATGCCATTCTTATAAACTTTGTTTTGCTGTGTTCGGAGTTATTCTTCTGACCGTTATGAATTTAAGGGGTGTCAAAGAGTCCGTCGTACCGCTGGTGCCGATTTTCCTTGTTTTCGTCGTGACTCACGCGTTCGTGATTGTGTATGCGCTGTTCAAGCATTCGGCCAATTTTCCAGAAATGTTCCACTCAACCGTTTCGGATATCCACACCACTCGGTCCGAAATGGGACTTTTTGGAATGATATTCATTATTTTGCGCGCCTACAGCATGGGCGCCGGCACTTATACGGGCATTGAGGCCGTCAGTAACGGTCTCCCCATATTAAGGGAACCTAAAGTCAAAACCGGCAAAAGCACCATGCGGTACATGTCATTTTCGCTCGCGTTTACAGTCATGGGCCTTATGATTGCGTACCTTTTATTTAAAGTTGAACCGCAAACGGGGAAGACGCTGAACGCCGTTTTATTCGGGGGCATTTCCAAAGACTGGGGGCATGCGGGGCATTTATTTGTTCTCGTGACGCTGGTTTCAGAGGCGATGCTCCTTTTTGTGGCGGCGCAGGCGGGTTTTCTCGACGGCCCGCGGGTTTTATCCAATATGGCTTTGGACCGCTGGTTTCCGACGAGGTTTGCGACCTTGAGCGACCGGCTGGTGGCACAGAACGGCATCCTTCTCATGGGCGGTGCGGCTTTGGTGACGATGATTTTAACGAGAGGATCCGTCCGGTTTTTGGTCGTGCTTTACAGCATCAACGTGTTCATCACGTTTTGTCTTTCACAGGCGGGCATGGTGCGCCACTGGTGGCAGGCTCGCTCGGGGGTGAAAGGCTGGCGGAAGAAACTTTCCATCAACGGCATTGGGCTTGTGCTGACGACCTTTATTCTCGTGTCAGTGATTGTGCTTAAGTTTCATGACGGCGGCTGGATCACGATCCTGATCACAGGGGCGCTGGTGGCTTTGGCCGTCATTATCAAAAAACATTATATTGAAACAGCGAGGCTGCTTCGAAGACTGAATAGTCTCTTGCAAGAAGCCGCTTTGCAAGGCGCGCCTGTTTCTTCTAAAGATAACCCGCCATTTGATCCCGAAGCCAAAACAGCCGTGCTTCTGGTGAACGGTTTTAACGGTCTGGGACTTCACACGCTTTTCAATGTGATACGGCTTTTTGGCAGGGAATTCCGCAACTTCATTTTTATCGAAATCGGCGTGATTGACGCGGGTAATTTTAAAGGCGCGGACGAGGTCGTGCATCTTAAGGAACAAACCGAGAAAGACGTGGACCGCTATGCCCACTTTATGCGCCATCAAGGCTGTTATGCCGAAGGGATGTCTTTCGTCGGGATTGACGTCATCAGCGAAGCCGAGAACATATGCCCGTATATTCTCAAACGCTTTCCGAATGCCGTTTTCTTCGGCGGACAGCTGGTGTTTCCGAAAGAAACAATTCTGACCCGTTGGCTTCACAACCACACCGTTTTCATCATGCAGAGGAAGTTTTATCAGCAGGGCATTCCGTTCGTTATTTTGCCGATCCGCGTATAAGAAGAGCAAATCCCTCCGGTTTTGAGAGTTTTTTGGGGGATATTAAAAACTTATGAATGGAAATAAAACAGTCAAAATAAAAGCGCAGGCCGCCGGATACGGTTTTATTTGTTCGGCCCCCATGGAATCGCTTTTTGAAAAATTTAGATCTTCCTCCAACGGCTTAAACGATTCCGAATCCGAAGCGCGTTTAAAAGAATACGGTTATAATGAGCCCGCCAAGAAGAAGAAACGGACGGCCCTTTGGCAGTTTTTCTCCAAGTTTCTGAATCCGCTCGTCATCGTCCTGATCATCATCGGTATTTTTTCTTACTTTTTCGGAGAAAAGATAAGCGCTTTTTTGGTGCTTCTCATGATTCTCATGAGCGTCGTTTTGTCGTTTGTGCAGGAATACCGGTCGGGCAAAGAGGCCGAAAAGCTGAGTGAAATGGTCCGCGCGACCGCGACGGTCATCCGAAAGGGCCGGAAAAAAGAAGTGAAAATACGGGAGCTGGTGCCGGGGGATGTTGTCGATCTTTACGCGGGAGACATGATTCCCGCCGATTTGAGGATCATTTCCTGCAAGGACCTTTTTATCAATCAGGCCTCGCTGACCGGAGAGTCTTTTCCCATTGAAAAGTTCGCGAGTCCCATCAATGCGACCCAGTCCATATCCGAACTTTCCAATATTGCCTTTATGGGTTCGAGTGTTGTCAGCGGCACGGCTTTGGGCCTTGTCGTAAAAACGGGCGCTTTCACGCAGTTCGGAGAGCTGTCCAAAAGACTCGCCGAGATCAGCGAAGTTTCGAGTTTTGATAAAGGCCTCCATAAATTTGTCTGGCTCATGATCCGCTTGATGATTCTTCTGGTCGGGATCATTTTTGTGATTAACGCTTTTTTTAAGGGCAATGTTCTTGAGGCGCTTCTTTTCTCGCTTGCCGTGGCGGTCGGCCTCACTCCCGAAATGCTTCCCATGATCGTGGCGATCAATCTCTCCAAAGGCGCCATCGCGATGTCCAAGAAAAAGGTGATCGTCAAGCGCCTCAATTCCATTCAAAATCTCGGGGCCATGGACGTCATCTGCACGGACAAGACCGGGACCCTCACGATGGACAAGGTGGTTCTTGAAAAATTCTGCGATGTGGTGCGCCAGGACAATCAGGACGTTTTGAAGCTGGCTTATATCAATAGTTTTTACCAGACGGGCTTAAAGAACCTATTAGACAAGGCGATTATCAAGCATGAAAAACTGGCGATAAAGGAGTTCAAGAAAGTGGACGAGATGCCTTTTGATTTTTCAAGGCGCATCATGTCGGTGGTCGTCGAGACGGACAGCAAACACCAGATTATCTCAAAAGGGGCTCCGGAGGAGATTTTCAAACGATGCACGCATTATGAACTGGACGGCGAAATCTACGAAATGGAAAGTTTTTTGCTGGCCGATTTGAAGGAGGAATACGACAAATTAAGCGCCGAAGGATTCAGAGTGCTGGCCGCTTCGTATAAGAACATTGAGAATAAGAAAGAGGCTTATTCGAAAGACGATGAAAACGAAATGGTTTTGAAAGGTTATCTGGCTTTCCTGGATCCTCCCAAGCCCACGGTCAAGAAGACTATCAAACGCCTTCAAAAACTGGGCATCCGTTTCATCGTGCTTACGGGCGACAATGACATTGTCACCAGAAAAATTTGCATGGACGTGGGTTTGGACATGCAGCATTTTTTAACGGGAGACCAGCTTGAAAAGCTCAACGAAAACGAGCTTCAAGGACTCGTCGCGACAACGGCTGTGTTTGCGAGGCTCTCTCCCATGCAGAAAGAGCGGGTGATCAGGTCACTTCATAAAAATAATCATGTCGTCGGGTTTCTCGGCGACGGCATCAATGACGCCCCCTCGCTCAAGGCGGCGGATGTCGGCATTTCCGTCAACAACGCCGTGGATATAGCCAAAGAATCGGCGGACATCATTCTTCTGGAAAAGAGCCTGCTTGTTTTGGAGGAGGGCGTCATGGAAGGCCGGAAAACTTTCGGCAACACGATGAAATACATCAAGATGGGCGCAAGCTCAAACCTCGGCAACATGATCAGCATGACCGGAGCGAGCCTTTTTCTGCCGTTTCTGCCGATGGCCCCGATTCAAATTCTTCTGAATAATTTCTTATACGATGTTTCTCAAGTGGCCATCCCCACCGATGCGGTGGACGCGGAATATCTTGAGAAGCCCAAGCCCTGGGACATCAAAGCCATCCGGACATTCATGCTGGTGTTCGGTCCGGTGAGCTCGCTGTTTGATTTCATCACGTTCGGCGTGCTTCTCTATTTCTTCAAATCCACCCAAGCCCAGTTCCGCACCGGATGGTTTCTCGAGTCGCTCTGCACTCAGACGGTCATCATTCACGTCATCCGGACGAGCAAGATTCCATTCATTGAGAGCAGACCCAGCGGGTTTCTTATTCTGATGACTCTTTTTATAATCGCGGTGGGTATCGCCATTCCTTTGTCGCCCGTCGGCCCGCATCTTGGTTTTACAAAACCTTCGGCCGCTTTTTTTCTAGTGCTTATCGGCATTGTATTGAGCTATGTCATGGTGACGCAAAGAGTAAAAACGTGGTACGCCAAAAAGTACGGTTATTGAGGCACCAGAAAAGTTCTATTTGAAAATGCTTCGAGTGATTGAATAGTGGTGCCGAGGGGGCCGCAGTCTTTTGACTGTGGCACTCCGCGCCGATCTTGAGGATCGGCGCTACGCAGATAAGGAGAGTGATGTTTCTTCGAAACATCACTGTATAAAGGCGCCTTCAGCGCTCGATTCTCCCCCTCCCGCGCGGATTCTCGCCGCCATCTTGCCTGACCCTGACGAGGCTAACCACAGCCTCGCAGGGCGTGCCGCGACAGAGGCGTCGCGGCCTGACCTATAAAAAAGTGGAATCTTCTTTATTAAAGTAGGATAATAACGCTAGTTTAATCCTATCCACGGGTCACTTTCCTTCCACATTCTTACCCGAAGTAGTCAAGCCAACCTTGACGAAAATCTTGATAACTCATAATCAATTGTTTTTCGTTAAAAAGGAGCTTGAATTATGTCTAACAATAAACGTTTCCCCATCGCAACGTTTGTCTCACACGAAACCATCGAACGAAAGATCTATCTGATATGCGGCAAGAAGGTCATGCTCGACAGCGAACTTGCCGAGCTGTACGAAGTGCGTACCAACGTCTTAAGCAAAGCTGTAGGCCGCAACCTCGACCGATTCCCCGAAGACTTTATGTTCCAATTAACCAAAAAAGAGGCTGAAAACTTGAGGCTCCAAAATGGAGCCTCAAGTTGGGGCGGTCGTCGGTATATGCCTCGCGTGTTTACTGACTATGGGATTTTGATGCTGTCGTCGGTTGATCTTTAAAAGAACAATCGAGAAGATTACTTACAAAAAAGAATCGTTGGAAGTGATTATTTCCCTTCGAGATAGGTCAACGCCCATCCTAAATAATAACTTTCAAGCGGTGTCAGGCAAGATGGCGGCAAGAATCCGCGCGGGAGCCATGAACCTCACAGCTCCCGCTTGGACGGCTAGTTCGACATTAGGTAGTGGTGCCGAGGGGCAGAATCGAACTGCCCACGCCTGCCTTTTCAGGGCAGCGCTCTACCACTGAGCTACCTCGGCACAAAAAGAAAGTCTATCGATTTGATGGACAATTATCAATCATTTTTTTGTATCATACCTCAAATGACTTGTCCGTTTACTTTTTGGGGTGTAGAATAAACAACAATTTATTAACTGAATGACATCCGGTATAAGAAGGGAAATTCAGGATGAGATACAAGGTTTCGACACTTTTCGCAATCATGGCATTCGCCGTTTCTTTGTACTCTGCCCCGGGGTTTGCTTCAATACTGGATACAGCGGATGAGTTCGGGGTCCTAGGCAGCTCGACGGTAACCAATACCGGCCCGAGCGCCGTCGCGGGAGATCTGGGTGTCAGCCCGGGCAGCGCGATCGTTGGTTTCGATGTTCCGGGAGGGCCGGGGACCGTATCGGGAACGATACACGCGGCTGATGCAGTTGCGGCCCAGGCCGAGATCGATGCGGGCGTTGCGTACACGGGCCTGTCAAACATGTCGTTCACGCAGGATTTGACGGGTCAGAATCTAGGGAACCGCACGCTCCTATCGGGCGTCTATCATTTTGATTCGATAGCTGACTTGACCGGCCCGCTCACTCTCGACGGTCAGGGCAACAATAATGCGTTCTGGGTTTTCCAGATAGGGAGCACGCTCACGACTGCCTCCGCTTCGTCGGTGTTGCTGATCAATCCGGGCTCGAATAACGGCGTGTTCTGGCAGGTTGGCAGCTCCGCAACTCTCGGTACAGGCACTTCGTTTATAGGAAATATTCTTGCAAATCAGAGCATCACTCTGACGACCGACGCAAACATTCTGTGTGGCAGAGCTTTGGCGTTAAATGGCGCCGTGACCATGGATACCAACGATATCAGCGCTTTCTGCAATTTAGACTCGGGGTTACACACCGTCAGCGGCGGCCTCGAATTTGGTGCAGACGGCCAAATTGTAGCCACACCCGAACCCATAAGCGCGTCTCTATTTCTTTTAGGCGGCGGAGCGTTGGCCGCGAGAAATCTGCGTAAGAAAAAATAAGTCCAGCCGAAGTTCATTTTTCAAGGTCATAATTTGGCACAGCTGTTAAATTTAAGGTATACTATCCTCTCAATCCTCAAGAAGGAGATCCCTATGTTTACGACAGTCAGTTTGATAGCGCTTGCGCTGGGTTACAAGGTTTTTGTGGACGCGGGCA
>OBEQ012324417.1_pt1 | contig 18230 bp, 16 predicted proteins | sample 1670901 | NCBI WGS metagenome assembly OBEQ01 (sample SAMEA104232315, study PRJEB22302) | groundwater metagenome | biome: forest; feature: aquifer; material: groundwater | place: USA | collected 2011-08-07 | depth 5.4 m
ACGCTGCGCCAGACCGGCAAGGTGGGGATCGCCAAGGTCGTGATCTCCACGCGACAACATCTGGCCGCACTGTTTCCCTCCGAGGAAGGGCTGGTGCTGGAACTGCTGCGTTGGCACGACGAGGTGCGCGACACCGCCGGCCTGCCCCTGCCCAGCCCTAGCGACGCGAAGGTCAGCGCCAAGGAGCTCAAGATGGCCGAGCAGCTGGTCAACGAGCTGGCCGACGACTGGAAGCCCGAGACCTTCCACGACGAATTCCGCGAGAAGCTGGAAAAAGTGGTGGAAGAAAAAGTCAAGGCCGGCCAGGGCGAACACATCATGAAGCCGATCGAGGGCGAGGAAGTGAAGTCCAGCGCCGACATCCTCGACCTGACCGAGTTGCTGCGGCGCAGCCTGCGCAAGGGTGCCGGCAAGACCGCTGACCAGCAAGCGCCATCCGCGCGCAAAGCCTCCTCATCGAACCGCCGGGCAGCCAACGACGAGGCGCCAACCCGCCCACACCGCAGCGCCGCCGCAGCTCCCAAGAGCGCCGCTCGCGCCAGTGCCAGCGCCGGCGCGAAGGCCAAGCCACGCAAGAAAGCCGCGTAGGAGTTTTCATGAACCGCCAAGACCCATTCATGACACAACAAGTGCTGGGTGTCGCCGCCGCCTTTGCGATCGATTATCTCGACGACACTGTCAAGACGCCCGAGGACGTGGCGTGGCGGCTTCATCTCAACTTCCTCGGCCTCGTTCCCAAGGTGCACGGCGAGCGGCATCCACTGCTCTCCGGCCCGGTGCCTCACGATTTCGGCGAGGCGTTCCGTGCTCTTCGAACGGCGCTCGTGGCCAGCAGCGGCACCGACGCCACGCACATCGTGGCCATCACCAGCACGCAGCCGCTCGAAGGGAAGACCACGACGGCGGTCAACATCGCCCTCGCGCTTGCGATCGGCGGCGCGCGGGTGCTGCTCATCGATGCGGACATGCGGCGGCCCAGCGTGCACAAGGCGATGCGGCTGCCGAACGACCGTGGACTGGCCGAGCTCCTCAGCGGAAAGTCGCGGATGCGCGAAGTCGTCCAGCGTTGCGGCGACCCGAACCTGCTCGTCATTCCCGCAGGTTCCACGCCGTCGAACCCATCGGAGCTGCTCGGGTCCGATCGCATGCGGGCGTTCCTGCAACAGCTCAGCACGGGGCCGTTCGACTGGGTGATCGTCGATACGCCGCCCGTGCTCGCGGTCACCGACGCCGTCGTGCTGGCCCCGCTCGTCCACTCCGTCACGTTCGTCATCGGCGCAGAGATGACGCGGTGGCGGCTGGCGGAACGAGCCATCGAAACCCTGAGGGCCGGTCATCCCACGTCGATTGCCGCGGTCCTCAACCGTGTCGATTTCGATCGCAACCGCTACTATTACTCGCGATACTACGGCCATCAGTACAAGAGCTACTACGCGGAAGCCCCGGCCGCGAGCTAAGCGCTCGCTGTCAGTTCTTCCGGTCCTTCTGGCGCTGCTCGCAGCCGGCGTCCTCGCCGTCGTCGGCGGCGCGTATGCGTGGTCGACCCTGCCGACGCTGTTCGCCGCAGCGGTCCTTTTCATCGTCTCCGGCGCCCGCGTCTGCGCCGATCCCGTGACCCGCCGTTTCGATGTCGCATTGCTGGTCGCGCTCGGCGTGATTGCCGTGCAGATGGCGCCGCTGCCGGAAGCCCTGGTCGCGGTGCTCTCGCCTGCGACTCGTGCGCTGCAGGATTCCTACGCGCTCGAGCCGCTCAAGGGATGGCGTCCGCTCAGCATCCACCCGGCGGCGACCAGGATGGCATTCGCGCTGGCACTCGCCGGCGCCTTCGTATTCTGGGCGGCGCGCGAGGCGTTCAGGCGAAGCGGCAGCCGCACCGCCATCCGCGTCCTCGCGTGGGTGGGATTTGCGTGCTCGATCGTCGCGCTCGCGCAGCGGGCGACGGCACCGAAGACCATCTACTGGGCCTGGAGCGCTGCCGATCCGCGGGCCCTGCCCTTCGGGCCCTTCATCGATCGCAATCACCTGGCAACCTGGCTCGTGCTCGCGATCAGCGTGGCCGGCGGCTACCTGGCCATGCGCGCAACCACCTACATGCAGGATCGCGGCACACAGGGATGGCGGGCAACGGCCACCGCGCTCTTCGACGGCGACTCGATCGGACTCTCGGGATGCCTCGCTGCGATGATGATCACGGTCGCCGCGACCCTCTCCCGATCCGGGTTCGTGGCCCTCGTTGCGTCAGCAATCATTGCGGCGATCCTGGCCGGGGTGGACCGTCGGCGCGGATTCTCGATGGCGGCAGCGGCCGCCGTGGTCGTCCTCGTCGCCGCTGCCTGGATCAACAGCGAAGGGCTCGTGCAGCGCGTAGAGGGGACGCTCGACGCAGCACCAATCCGGCGGGTGGCGATCTGGCGCGACACGCTGCCGATCATCCGCGACTTCCCTGTGTTCGGAACTGGAGCTGGCACGTTCGCGGACGCCATGTTCATCTACCAACGGGCCGACAAGCAGGTGCTGTTCAACCACGCGCACAACGAGTACCTCCAGCTCTCCGCGGAAGGTGGCGTCGCGTTGCTGCTGGCGGTCCTCGCCATGATCGTGCTGCTCCATCGCGTGGTACGCGCGCGGCTGACGGACGACCGCGGGCCGCATCGATGGATTCGCATCGGCGCGTACGCAGGCCTCGCCGGCATCGCGGTACAAAGCATCTGGGACACCGGGCTGCACCAGCCGGCGAATCTTCTCCTGGCCGCGATCCTCGCAGCCGTGGCCGTCAGGCCGAACCGGTCGTCCGATCCTGCGGCGGAGACGCCGTCGCCATGAGTCTTCGGGTAGGCCTCGATGTGGACGGAGTCGTCGCCGATTTCCACACGGCATTTCGCGCCACCGCCGCCGCCGTCGAACAGGAGTCAACCGGCGCACAGTCGGGTCGCCCGCTCACCGCCGACGCCGTCAAGCGCGTCTGGGAGCGGATCGGTCGGACATCCCAATGGTGGCTCACGCTCGATCCGCACGAGCCGGACCAGCTTCAGCGGCTGTACCGGACGTCGCGCGAGCGACGATGGGAGGTGTATTTCCTGACCACCAGGCCTTCGAGCGCGGGCGAAACGACGCAGTTCCAGACACAGTGGTGGCTCGAGCAGCATGGCTTCGCGCTGCCCTCGGTGATGACCGTGCCCGGCTCGCGCGGCGATGCCGCGAACGCGGTGAAGCTCGACATCGCAATCGACGATCGGTTGACCAACTGCGTCGACATCATCGCAGCCTCGCGCGCCAAGGCGGTCCTGTTGCTCAGGCGCGATGATCCAGGCATCCGCGACCAGGCACTGGCGCGCGGCATCGGCGTCGTCGGCACGCTCGCCGAAGCGCTCGACGCGGTCGAGATCTTCGAGGAAGCCAAACGCACCACGGTTGGCCGCCTGTCGCGGCTCGCGGACTGGTTCAAGCCGTCCAAGCACCACGGCGCGCCGCTTCCGCACGACGCCCGTGCCGTCCTCGGCCCGGTGAAGCCGCCGCCGCGGAACCGTCAGTAGAACCAGTCGACGATCGTGTCTCGCACGCCGTCGGTCACCGGCAACACTTCGTGAAGCACGTGCGATCGGAAGGCGATGAGCGTTCCGGCCTCCGGTGAAATATCGAGTGGGACGGTCTCCTGCGCGGGGTCGACAACGCCGTACAACCGCAACGAGCCCCCTTCGCATCCGCCAGCATCCGCACCGCGATTAGCATCCGTCAGGAACAGCACGAGCGAGATACGCCTCGAAAATTCCTGCCCCGGCTCATCGAAGTGATCGCGATGCGCGCGGTAGAAGCCACCGGTCCGATATCTGAGGAATCCGGGTCCCTCAGCCGCGCTCAATGTCTCACCGAAGAAGCGGGACACTTCTGGACGGACGTCCGCCAATGCGCGTTCCACGATGCGAAGAGTCGTCGTGTCGACCGCGACGTCGAACGCCCGTCGGACGTCCTCGTCGACGAGGTAGCCGTTGAAGTAGATTTCGGCTTCCTCGGCTCGGCCGCGATCCATCGCGGCCCGGGCGCTCGCACACGCCGCTTCGTCGAAAAAGCCCGGCCTGGCGAACACATCCAGCTCGCGCAGCCGCGCCTGGGTCAACGCCTTTTGCCGATCCACGCGAACCATTTCGGAGAGGTCTCCGCAATTCTTAAGGAAATCGTGGTCGCGTGGCAATGCAGATCTGTTCAGGTACCATCAGGCTCCGCAGAGGCTGTACATGCAGTGGAACACTTCCAGAACGCTGGTGACGGGCGGCGCCTCATTCACACGGTGTACGGCGATCGGGGCCACGAGAACCACGCAGTGATGGCGATGATCGCCCGGGCTTTCGTGCGCCAGGACCCGTACATCGTGTGGGGCACCGGAGAACAAGTTCGGAGCTGGACGCACATGAGCGACATCGTCTCGGGACACTGCAGGCCGCGGAGAAAATCGACGACGGCACGGCGGTCAACCTGGGAACCATGGAGCGCACACCTGTCATCGACGTCGCGCGTGAGGTGCTCCGGTACACCGGACATCGCGCGGAGATCGTGTTCCAGCCGGACATGCCGGTCGGGCCGCTCAATCGTGTGGCCGACCATGCCCTTGCAACCGCTCGGCTTGGCTGGACGCCGAAGGTCAGTTTCGTCGATGGATTGCATCGGACCATCGATTGGTACTTCTCGTCGAGAAACCCCGACGTCGTGTCTGCGGGACTTGCCGCGAAGCTGACCTCGAGGTAAGACATTCCCGCCTTGGGTTCGAAACCTGACGCCGTGTGGAAACTCTGGCTTGGCTGGGTGCGCGCCGACCGACTGCGGACGACGCTCGCGGCGGTGTTGAGCGCCTTGGGCCTGCTGGCACCGGCGCGTCGAGTTCGTCTCCAGGTGATGCTTGCCACGAATCGTGAGATTCGCCGGCGGGAGCGCCACGTTCGCGTACGATTCTCCAGATTCAGCTGCGATTACGGCGCCGTCATCGGCCAACGTTTCAACGGGATTGCCGGTACGGGAGGGACCGCGCTCGTCGTCAGCAGTCGTTGCCCCACCGTTGAGGGAGAGCTCTGCACGATCAAGGCTCTCCAGCTCGCCGGCTTCAGGCCGGTCGTCCTGCTCGAGGACGAACAACGCGCGCTGCGCCCGTACTATGAGCTGGCGGGTGTCGACGAGGTTCACCTGTGGAGTGAGTTCCTGACGTCGGCCAGTTATTCAGGCAGTGCCGCGCGTCTCGTCTCACGGTGCGACTCTGTCAGCGATCTCTTGGGAAGTACTCACGCCAGCGTGCGGGTGGGCATGATCGCCACGTGCACGGCGCTTCGGCGATTACGGTTGGGCGCGTTCGATCTGGCCAAGCCAGGCGTTCGTGCGCTTCTAACCCGTTGGGTAGCCGCGAGCATGTCCGCGGCGGCAGAGTCCCAACGCATTCTCCGCCTCATCCGTCCCGATCTCGTGCTGACAGACACCGAGTACACGCCCAAGGGAGAGCTGTTCGAGACGTGCATCGAGAACGGGCTCGACGTGATTACGTACGACACCGCACACCGACGCCAGGCGCTGATGTTGAAACGTTATGGACGTCACAACCGCGATCGACATCTGACGACCCTGTCCGAGGGTTCGTGGGCCGTTGTTCGCAACATGCAATGGACGGAGGCCAGGCGTAACAGGCTCGCTGACGAAGTCGCAACCAGCTACATGACCGGCGACTGGTTTGACCCGTCCAGGGCCCTGTTGCCCGGGCGCCGGATGGAGCCAGCCGCGGTGCGCAGGTTGCTGGGCCTCAATCAGACGAAGAAGACGGCGTTCATTTTTCCCCATATGCTGTGGGATGCGCCGGTCATGTGGGGGACGCCGCTGTTTTCCAGCTATCAGGAGTGGTTCATCGAGACAGTCGCGGCAGCATGCCGCAACACACATCTCAGCTGGGTCATCAGGATTCATCCTGCCCATCTGTGGAAACAGGCCGACGAAGGATATCGGGGCGAGATCGCCGAGATACGCGTCCTGCGAGAACGGTTTGGGACGTTGCCATCTCACATTACCGTGATCCCTCCCGACGCGCAGGTGAGCACGTTCGCGTTGTTTGCAGTCATGGACTACTGCCTGACGGTGCGAGGAACGGTCGGCGTTGAGGCGGCGAGACTCGGCATCCCCGTGCTGACCGCCGGGCCGGCCCGGTATTCCGAACTGGGGTTCACCGTTGACTCGACCAGTCGCGCGGAATACCTCGCAAGGCTGGCGCAGATTCATGAAACGGCTCCACTGTCCGACGAGCAGCGGGAGCTGGCAGAACGATTCGCTTACGGGCTCTTCCTGCTCAGGCCGTTGCGGCTCACGAGCATCGAATGGGACGCCTCCGAATCGACCGGCGCGGAAAAGGCCGCCGACCCGCGAGCGAGAATCAACGTCAGGACGAAGGACGACTGGCGCCACGCTGCGGATCTGGCGGCGATGGCGGCGTGGTTCGTGTCGCGCGACGAAGATTTCTTGAACGCCGATGCATGACGCTCCGATCCTTTCGCTGATCCTCTGTTCGCGGAATGACGCGTACATGGGGAATTCCCGCTGGAGGCTGGAGACGGCGCTCAACTATGTTGGCGATCGCGTGCGGTCGCTCGGGCGGGAACATGATGTGGAAATCATCGTTACCGATTGGGGAAGCGATGTGCCTCTCCGTGATGTCGTGGCGTTGGGGCCCGCCGCAGCTGACATCGTCTCGTTTCTCACGATCCCACCCACGGTGGCGCACGGGCTGCAACGGGACAGCCCGTTTCCAGAAGTGCTGGCGCTCAACGCCGCGGCGCGTCGGGCGCGTGGCCAGTTCATCGGCCGAATCGACCAGGACACGCTCGTGGGCGAGCGGTTCCTCCGGTGGTTGTTCGACGCGGTCGAACGGAAACGGCCGCCGGAGACATCGGGCATGCGGATCGAAGTCACGCTGCTCTTTGCCAATCGCCGCAGCATTCCGTATCGCCTCGCGGCTCTGTGTCCGCGGCTCCCGGTGGTGGAGCGATTCCTGGCGTGGTTCGCCCGCTGGCTGCGGATAGAGACTGGGCGCGTCTTTTACAACCTCGACGTCGGCATCTGGCTCCTCCATCGCGACCTGTGGCACGCGTGCGGGGGGTACGACGAACGGATGATCTATATGAACGACATGGAGATCGACATGGTGACCCGTCTCCTGTCGAAGTATCCCATCAGGGATCTTGGCAAGGTCGTGCAGTACGATTTCTATCACCTCGATCACTACCATCCTCGCGGATCCCGGTCGTCGTCCACGCATCGAAAGGTCAACAGCCAGAGTCCGCCGCCACCGATGGGTTTTCGACCGAGCGGCGACGAGTGGGGCCTCGCGGCCTATCCTCTTCAGCTCGCGCTCCAGACCGAGGAGCAGCGACGACGCCTTCAGCACACGCATCGGTCCACGGTTTTCGACTTGCCGGCGTTCGTGCTGTTGTCTCTATACACGGCGGTGCGTGTCGCCGTGGATCGCATCATCTATCCTTCCTATCCTGTCTGGAGGCGAAGAGCCGGTATTGCGTGGGGGACCGTCCGCGGCGAATCAGTGTTTCGCTGGCCCTGGCTCCTCAGGAAGATCTGGCTGGAACGGCCGTCCGCCCGCACTCGATGACACCATGAAAATCCTCCTGGTCGGTCTCGGCAGTATCGGTCAACGACACGCGCGAAATCTGCGCGCGACGCTGGGCGACGCTGTCGACCTTCTCGCCTGTCGAGCCCGCGGACTCAGGCACATCATCACGCCCGACATGCAGATCGAGCCGGGGGATGTCGAGGCCAAGTACGGGCTGACGGTTTTCACCGATCTCGACGCTGCGCTCGCCGCCAAACCGGACGCGGTGTTCGTGACGAATCCAAACAGCCTGCACCTGCACGTGGCGCTGGCTGCGGCCAGAGCAGGATGTCATCTGTTCATCGAGAAACCGATCTCCCACGACCTCGAGGGCCTCGACGAGTTGCGCGAGGAGGTCGAGCGCAGGCGCCTGGTGTGTCTCGTGGGCTACCAGTGGCGTTTCCACCCGGCGCTCAAGCTCGTTCAATGTCGTCTGAAGGCGAAGGCGATCGGAGACGTGATCGCCGCCAGGCTCCAGTTCGGGGAGCACCTTCCAAGCTGGCATCCCTACGAGGACTATCGTCAGATGTATGTGTCGCACCGTGACCTTGGCGGCGGGGTGATCCTCGCGCAGATTCACGACCTCGATTGCGCGTTCGCGTTGTTCGGCCTCCCACGCCGCATATCCGCCATGGGCGGGCACCTGAGTCGGCTGGAGATCGATGTCGAGGACACAGCCAGCATCCTGATGGAGTGCAGTACCGATGGACGCTACTTCCCGGTGCACCTGCACCAGGATTGTGTGCGTTTGCCGCCCACGCGCACGTGCGAAGTGATCGGTGACGAGGGGACGATCCGGCTCGACCTGCAGGCCCAGACCATCGAGATCTCCGACGGGACAGGGCGGCTTCTCGAAGCGCATTCATTCAACGGGCGCGATCGGAATCAGATATTTCTGGACGAGGTCAATCACTTCCTCGCGTGCCTGCGGGGAGACGAGCAGCCTGTGGTGGGCGTCCGCGACGCAACCATGAGCCTGCGCATGGCTCTCGCCGCCAGGCAATCGATGGAAACCGGCTGCGTGGTGCACCTCGCATGACCGCGGCTCTGCATCGCCTTGAAATCCTGGCGCTCATCCCCGCACGCGGCGGGTCAAAGGGCGTGCCGCGCAAGAACGTCCGCATGGTGGCGGGCAAGCCGCTCGTCGCCTACTCGATAGAACAGGCGCTGGCCTCGTGCCGCATCACGCGCACGATCGTATCGACTGATGACTTCGAGATCGCGGACGTCGCGGAGACGTACGGTGCGGAGGTGCCCTTTCTCCGGCCGGCTGAGCTCGCACTGGATCTCTCGCCTGACATCGACGTGTTTCGACACGCCCTCGAATGGTTGCGCAGCCGCGACGGCTATCAGTGTGATCTGGTCGTACACCTTCGACCGACGCAGCCCGTGCGACGTGTGGACCTCATCGACGAAGCGATCGACACGATGATTCGTAGCCCGGACGCGCACTCGTTGCGATCGGTCAGCCGGGCCGACCAGACACCGTACAAGATGTGGCAGGTGGTGAACGGGCGCCTCGAGCCGCTCCTGCAGCTGACCGGCGCAGCGGAATCACACAGTCTGCCCAGGCAGGCGCTGCCCGATGTGTATTGGCAGAACGGTTACGTGGACATCGTGCGGCCGCATGTGGTGCTCGACCTTGGCATGATGGCGGGACATCGCATCGTCCCGTTCATCGTCCACGATCCCGTGCCGGGGCTGGACTACGAGGACGACGTCCCGCGGCTCGAGGAGGCACTGTCTGCGCTTGGGAGAGGCGAGTGGCCCGGAGCGCATCTGTTGCGGGCGAGCAGGCATCCGGTGTGAACGGTCTCGTTCTTCTCTACCACCGCATCGCCGAGCTGCAATCGGATCCGCAGTTGCTTGCCGTGACACCCGCCCATTTCTCGCAACACCTCGAAGTGATACGGGACTACGGGGTTCCGATGTCGCTGACGGAGATGCTGTCCGCGTTTCGAAATCGGCGGCTGCCGGATCGCGCCATCGCCGTGACGTTTGATGATGGGTATGCGGACAATCTGGACTTGGGTGAGCCGCTCCTTGAGCGTCACGGCGTTCCTGCCACCCTTTTCGTGACCACATCGTACATGGATGGAGAGCGGGAATTCTGGTGGGACGACCTCGAACGGCTCCTGTTGTGTCCCGGGCGGCTGCCGGGCGTGCTTCGACTGCACATCGGCGGGACCGTGCACGAATGGTCGTTGGGTGATGCGGCCTTCTACAGCGAAGACGCGCGCGGTCGTGTTCTCGATTGGAATGTGGAGCTGACAGAGGACCCATCGCCACGCCATGACGTCTATCGAACGTTGTGCCGGCTGCTGCGAACCGTATCGGACGGAGAGCGGGAGGCGGTGCTCGATGAGCTGTCGAGCATGGCAGGCACGACGTCGGCAGGACGGCGGACACACCGTCCGCTGTCGCGCGAACGCCTCGCACGCACGAGCGCGATGGGACTTCTCGACGTCGGTTCCCACTCCACGTCACATTCGACGCTTTCCGCCCTTCCGGTGAGCGCGCAGCGGTCGGAAATCGAGGCGAGTCGCGCGTGTCTACAGGACGTCACGGGGCGCGACGTCGCCGGCTTCTCGTATCCCTTCGGGGGGCGCACCGACTACACTCGCAAGACCGTATCGCTGGTTCGCGATGCTGGATTCGACTTCGCGTGCTCGAACATGCCTGCACTCGTTCGGCCGCGAAGCGACCGATTCCAACTGCCCAGGGTGCTCGTCAGGAACTGGGACGCCGACGCATTCGCCGGTCGGTTGCAGAAGTGGCTCGGTGACTGAGCCGCGACGCTCCTGGTCGAGCCGGCTCGGCGCACTCCTTCTCTCCGCGCGTGCGCGGCGCTGGGTGAGGGAGCACGAGCGGCCGCTTGGCGTCTGGCCGCCGCGAGGAGCAATCAGGTTTGGATCACTGCGGCGGACGTGTCCGATTAGTCGCGTGTTTGGTTTCGACCGCGGTCAACCGATCGACCGCCTGTACATCGAGAGATTCCTGTCGGTTCACGCTCCTGACATCCGGGGGACCGTGCTCGAGATCGCCGGCAACGACTACGCCCGGCGGTTCGGTCACGATGTCACGAGATGTGACGTGCTCCACGTTGACGCGAACCACCAGGGAGGAACCATCGCGGCCGACTTGTCCAATGCAGCCGGCATGTCTTCGGATCTTTTCGACTGCATCATCTGTACGCAGACGCTCCAGTTCATCTACGACGTACGAGCGGCCGTGGGAACGCTCCACCGTCTCCTCAAGCCAGGCGGCGTTCTGCTGATGACTGTTCCCGGTATCAGCCAGATCAGCCGCTTCGACATGGACCGGTGGGGCGAGCACTGGCGATTCACGACGCTTTCGACCAGGCGGCTCTGCGAAGGCGTGTTCCCTCCTCCGAATGTCTCGGTGCGGGCACATGGGAATGTGCTGGCGGCGACGGCGTTTCTGTACGGCCTCGCGGCAGAGGAGCTTCAACAAGAGGATCTGGATCACAGCGACGCCGACTACGAGCTCCTGATCACGGCCAGAGCAGCCAAGTGAGGACCGTCGATCGGGCCGGCTCCGTACGAGTGCCTGTGCCCATCTCGCTGCTTACGGTGTACGCCGTGGCCAATCTCGTCGTTGGCATCGGCCTTGTCTTCACGCAGCCATCCCGTGCAGATGACGTGTGGATTGTGTACGACTGGTGCCGCACGTGGCTGCTGAAGGGCCAACAGCTGTATGCGGACCCCGCTACGAACACGGACTACCCACCGAACGCAATCGTGATGTTCGTGCCGCTGGCCCTGGTTCCGCGACAGTGGGTCGTACCGGCGTGGGCCGCTGTCACGCTTCTGATGACGCCCATGTTCGCGTACCTCGTCGTCAGGTCAATGGCCCCGCGCATCCGGCTGTCCGCAGCGCTTGTTCCGATGCTGCTGTTTCTCTGCTGGGGCGGCGTTCGGACGTTTCTCGAGTTCAGCCGACTCTCCTTGACCCTGGGGTTTCTCGCCGTGCTCGTGGCCGACTCTCGCCCGGCTGCCAGCGGAGTGTTACTCGGCCTTGCGCTCGCCAAGCCGCAGATCGCGGGACCGCTCGTGCTGTGGGCACTCGTCACCAAGCGCGTGCGCGTGGTCGCCGTGGCGACCGTGGTAGTGGCTGCCGGATTTGCCGTCTATTGCCTTCGTGCCGATGCGAACCCGATTACTGTGCTGAACGGCTACGGGCGGATTCTTCAGTCCCTTTATTCCGGCACGGAGGACTTTATCGGTCGGACGAGCCTGAGAATCTGGTGGCTCGAGCTCGCGGGCGATTCGAAGCTAGGTGACCCGCTCTGGGGTTTCGGAGCCGTACTGCTGCTGCTCGTTCCGTTCAGCATGGCTATGCGCCACGCCGATGGATCCGATGGACGATCCGCCGCCGCGTTATCGCTGTTTTGCCTGTGGTCTCTCCTGACGCTCTACCACATTGGCAACAACCTCATACTGATGGCGCCGGCGTTTGTCTTTCTGCTGATGGTGGACGACCCCGCGTCTGCCCGGTGGCGGATGTGGGTGGTCTTCGCCATCCAGGCGGCGATGATGCTCGATGTTCCGGTGCACCTCGAGTCGTGGGTGCCGGACCGTGGTCTCGCCTTTATGCTGGTGCGCGACGTCGACCGGATTGTCGTTCTCCTGACCTTCGTCGTTGTCACGGTTCTCTGGCGCCGCCTGATAACAGATTCTCCTGACAATCCGAAGAGACGGGAAACGGCGCCCCTGCCGGAGGGCTGATTGGACCAGGTGGCATCATGCGGGTTCCAGGACGATGCAGTCGGCCCGATTGGAGTTGAAGTACTCGTCAGCGACCCGGAAACCCGCGGCGGCGCATTCCTGAGCGATCTCCCCCCGGCGAAACACATGCTCGAAGTACAGATTGCCGTGCGACTCGTGATAGCGCGCGAAGGCGTCCCCCGGCTCGGGCTTCCAGTCCGCCGCCGCCAGCCGGGTGCTGATGCGCATGAGCGCAACGGCCACGCGGGACCGCGATACTGACCCGATATAGCTGATGATGAGACGACCGCCCGGCGACAGGTGCGATCTGAGACGCGACAGCGTGCCCACGCGGACGCTCGACGACTGGATGTTCGAGTAGCAGGCCGGCGCGAAGATGACCGCGTCGTATTGCGAGTCGAGATCGACGGTTTCGATCGATCCGAGTGTGACCGACGCACTGACTCGGCAGCGGGCGAGATGCGACCGCGCCGTCTCAACCAGATCGGACAATGGTTCCACACCTGTCACCTGATAACCGAGCCTGGCGAGTCCAAGCAGGTCACGCCCGGCGCCTGATCCAACGAGAAGTATGCGACCCGACGGTGGCAGCCACCGGCAGTAGACTCGCATTTCGAACGGATTCAGCCCCTCGTCAATTTCGTCAGCTGACGAGGCGAAGCCCCGGAACTGCATCCCCATGGCAGCCCTGAGATCGCGGCGGAGCAGAAGGCCCGCCGCCAGGTATTCGCAGGCGCTGCCGGTGCGATGAAACAGTTCGCTGCTGCGATATAGCAATCCGTACAATCGCGAGCGAAAAGGTCCAATAGGTCGAAACGAACGGGCGACATCAGACACCGCGACATTTTGACAGACGATCGACGCGTTTCTTTATCGGCGGAGGCTGAGCGAGTGAGACCGCTCCGCATTCTGCAAGTCGGAACCACCGAGACGGGAGGTGGCGCGGCATCGGTCACCGCCAATCTCCTGCGAGGGTCCCGTGCGCGTGGCTGCCAGGCCTGGCTGGCAGTCGGGCAGAAGACGAGCGACGATCCGAAGGTCCTCCTCATTCCGGACGACGACCGGCATCCGTATCGCAAGACAGGCTATGCAGCGGTCCAAGGACGCCTCCGCCGACTCGCAAGTCGGTCACCAGGCCGGGGATGGGGACGTCTCAGTCGATCGCTCAGACTCGTCACACACCCGCAGGCTATCGTCGAGAGCTGGGCCGGCCGGGAGGATTTTGAGTTTCCCGGGACGTACGGATTGCTCGATCTGATGCCTGCGCGCCCAGACATCGTTCACTGTCACAACCTGCACGGCGGCTACTTCGACCTGCGCGCACTTCCGTGGGTGAGCCGGCAGGTGCCGACGGTGCTGACGCTGCACGATGCCTGGTTGCTCGGGGGACATTGCGCGCATTCATTCGAGTGCGAGCGATGGAAAACGGGGTGCGGCCGCTGTCCTGATCTCGGGATTTACCCGGCGATCCTGCGGGACGCCACCGCGGACAACTGGGCTCGCAAGCGGGACATCTATACGCGGAGCCACTTGTTCGTCGCCACGCCTTGCCAGTGGCTGCTCGACAAGGTGGAGCAGTCCATCCTCGCGCCCGCGATCGCCGAGGCGCGTGTCATCCCCAACGGCGTCGATCTGTCCGTGTTCCGACCGGCGGACAAGCGTGCGGCGCGCGCGGCGCTCGACCTGCCACAGCAGGTCCACGTGGTTCTGGTAACGACCGGCAGTCGCGGCGGTATGTGGAGAGACCACCAAACGCTACGAGCAGCCGCCGCGTTGATTGACACTCACAGTTCGACGCGAGAACTGCTGGTGGTGGTGCTCGGAGAGGATGCCACGGCACTGCGGCTGGCCGGGAACAACGTGCGCTTGGTAGGGTATGAGGCCGATCCGCTGACGGTCGCGCACTATTACCAGGCAGCGGATCTCTACCTGCATGCGGCGCGCGAGGACACTTTTCCAAACATGATCCTCGAGGCTCTGGCGTGCGGGACCCCGGTGGTAGCGACGGCTGTCGGTGGGATACCGGAGCAGATCACATCGACGACGCTTGGTGCCGTTCGCAACCGTGCGCTTCAAGAACTGGAGCGCGCGACTGGCATGGTGGTTCCCATCGGAGACGCGCACGCGATGGCGGAGGCCGCAGACGCACTCCTCGCGCACGACGACGTCCGGCATCTTCTTGCCAGTAACGCGGCGAGCGACGCCCGCGAACGCTTTGATGTGAACCGCCAGGTCGAATGCTATCTCACGTGGTACCGGACTATCATTAGCGATTCGAACCCCCATGCGGTGTCCGACCCTGCACGAGATTCCGCCCACGCATCCGGCTAAATCCGGGTGGCCCTGGACCGAGGGCGCTCAACCGTCTCCCGAGAAGATGCTGGATGGCCGTCCATGGCCACGAATCAGCATCGTCACGCCGTCACTCAACCAGGGAGCATTCATCGAGGAGTCGATCCGGTCGGTGCTGTTGCAGGCGTATCCACATCTCGAGCTTATCGTCATCGATGGCGGGTCGACCGATGGCAGTGTCGAAACGATCAAGGGGTACGGTGAGTGGCTGGCTCACTGGATCTGCGAGAACGACGCAGGGCCGGCACAGGCCCTGAACAAGGGTTTCAGGATCGCGTCAGGTGAGATTCTCGGATTCCTGAACGCGGACGATTTTCTCCTGCCCGGATGCCTTGCCAGGGTGGCCGAGGAATTCCGCCTGCACGACTCGGCTGACGTGGTTTCCGGACACGGTTTCATGGCGAAGGCGTCGAGCGAGCTGGGCACGCGCATTTTCAGTGACCGGTGGGATTCCACTCGATTTGCGTACGGCGCCTGCGTGCTCGTGCAGGCGGCCACGTTTTTTCGCCGCCGCGCACTTCAGCGCGTCGACGGATTCAACGAGAACAATCGGACTGCATGGGACATGCAGTTGTGGGGAGACATGGCGCTTGCCGGCGCGTCATTCCACTCCATCGATGAGCCCCTGGCAGTCTATCGAATCCACCAGGGGTCGATCAGCGGAACCACGCGGCTGAGGCAACAGCGTCTCCAGGACACGCGGGCGGTTCTGCGAAAGATGCTGGGCCGACACGAGATTCCTCGAGATCGGTTGTATTCGCTGTTGTACCGGCTCCGCAAGTTTTCCGGGCACCCCGGACGAACCCTGCGGCAGCGGTGGTTCTTCTACTCAACATTGGGTCGCTGGTCGTTGTGACCAGCCGCGATGCTCTGGCCATCCTCCCTCCGGAATGCAGCCCGTCGGCTTCCTGAACCCGTCCAGTTGCTGCTCAAGCGCGGGGATGCCGCGCTTCGTCACGATGATTGGGCCCGCTCAATCAGACAGCTGCGCATTCGGGAGCAGGACTACCTGGACCGGACAATGCTGGAGAACGCCAGCCGGTCGGACTGCAAGCATTTCCTGTTCTTCTCTTTTCAGCAGGTTCCTCCGTGGCTGGAGGTGGAATACAGCCTTGCCGCGGCGCTGCGCCTGCGAGGACATCGCGTTGACGGGATCCTCTGCGACGGACTGCTCCCACTGTGTGAGATGAATCTCGGTCGCAGCGAGCGGCCGCCGTGCGGTGTGTGCGCGGGTTGGCTGACGCGGTACGAGCAGTCATTCGGATTCAATTTTTCTCGGCTGACACACCTCGTCTCCCACGAAGACCTCGAGGTCGCTGAGCGCGAGGTGGCTTCGACGCCAAACCACGGGTTGGCGTCGCTTGCGGTTGATGGCGTGGACGTCGGCCGCCTGGCCCGGAGGGAACTCCAGCGGTACTCTCGAGGATTCGTCTTCGAGCCGGCGGACGATCCCGCGTATCGTCGATGGCTTGTGTCAGCGGTGCTGCTGGTGCGGCTGGCGGACCGTCTCCTCGATCGCGACCGACCTGATATCGTCCTCACGAGCAGCGGACGGACGCTGCCGTCGGCGTGTCTGTGCGCCGTGGCTGGATTGCGCGGCATGCACGTCGTGACCTGGGACACCGAGCCCACCCACGCCGACGGCCTCGTGTTCAGTCACAATGATTCCGCAGTCCTGATCCCGCTTGACGACGTGTGGAGGAACGCTTCGCGTTGCCCGCTGACCACTGACCAGACGCACGCGCTGCATGAGTTTCTCAGACGCTGGGCGCGTAGCGAAATCACTCCCTATCCATACAACCCCGCACCCCTCGAGGACCATCATTCCATCCGACGCGAGATAGGGTTGCGAGCCGGCGCACCACTTGTTGTGGCGTTTGCAAACTCCGCCTGGGATATGGCAGCCGTCGATCGAGACGTCGGCTTTGAGAGCATGTTCGACTGGCTCTTCGCGCTTGTGGACTACGCAACCGAACACCCTGAGATCGATCTCGTCGTCAGGGCCCATCCGTCGGAAACGAACGTATCGCCGGATCTCCGGTCGCGCACGCCTGTGGGCGCGGAGATCTCGAGGCGTCACGGACCGCTGCCGAGCAACATCAGGCTGGTGGCGGGAACGAGTCGCGTCAGTTCCTACGCGTTGGCAGACATGGCGCACGTGGTCAGTGTGTACGCGTCCAGAATCGGTCTCGAAGTGGCTGTGCGGGGGAAGCGACCGTGGCTCGCGGGGGATACGACTTACAGAGGTAAGGGTTTCACGCGAGATCTGGCATCCAAGGAAGACATGATCAACCTGCTCGATGCCGCGACGTTCGAGAACGCCCTCTCGGGAGATGCCATTGCCTTCGCGGAACGATTTGCCTATCTGTGGTTCTTCCGGTACGTCACGCGAGCACCCCTGTTGCGGCCTTCAAAACAGCCGTTCGCTCTCCAGACATTTCGTCAATTGGCGGAAGGCGGCGATCCGGTCCTCGACCGGGTGTGTCACGCGCTGGTGACCGGCGCCCCTTTCGTCGATCTCGGGTGAGATGGACGCAACTCGGCCCTCTTCGGCCGAACTCCAGCGAAGTCCGTTGGCGAATTACTCGAGAAATCGACGAAGGCGGGATCAGTAGCCGGCTGGCGGCTGTTTTGTGGTCGGCAGGATCGATCTTGACAACTGCGTCATGCGGTCACGAGACGGCGGAACAGCAGCCTGCGCGCCGGAGCGTGGCGGAAGAGCTCCGCGATGAGATGGCGATGCTGGTTGAACTTCGCGGTCCGCCGGACCAGCGGCATCACGCCGTTGGTACGGGCCAGATCGAACAGTGAATCAATTTCCGGATCGGTGAGGCGCTGGGCCACCATCCGGAGCGCGAGCTGTGCCTGGAACTCGGGCCCCAGCCGCTCGCGCCACCGCTGCTGATATGCGGACAACGTATCGGCATCGAGCTGATCGCGGCGCAATGCAAGGATCAACGTCTCGGCCGCGAGCGCGGCGCTGACGAGGCTGTAGTAGATGCCCCCGCCGGTTGTTGGCTTCACGAGTCCCGCTGCGTCGCCCACCACGAGCAGCCGCGACGCAAAGGTGCGCGGCAGCGTCGACAACGGCAGAAATCGTCGGCGAGGCTCGGAGATCGACTCCGGCGGAATCCCCCACGAAGCGCCGACGCGGCTGACGAACTGATGGAAGAACATCGATGCGTCGCCTTCGCACATGAGGCCCACCCGTACAAAGGGCGCCCCGACCCGGGTGACCGGGACGGTCCAGGCGAAGCCACCTGGCGCGACGTCACCGCCGAAATAGCCCTCCACGTCCCCACTGCGCGACGCTGGCAATTCGAGCTGCGCGGAGTTGAGCGCCACGGGCGGCTTTCCGAGACCGAAGCGGCGCTGGAGCCCGTAGCTGGCGCCGCACGCCAGCACGACGGCCCGCGCGTGAACCGGCTCCTCGCCCCCCCCGTCGCGACGCCTTCCGCCCGGCGGCGGCCCCAGGGTGGGGCCGCCGGGGCCCGGGGGCGCCC
>OBEQ011047575.1_pt1 | contig 18223 bp, 25 predicted proteins | sample 1670901 | NCBI WGS metagenome assembly OBEQ01 (sample SAMEA104232315, study PRJEB22302) | groundwater metagenome | biome: forest; feature: aquifer; material: groundwater | place: USA | collected 2011-08-07 | depth 5.4 m
TAATAATGGCCGGAAGAACCGACTGACTGTGAATACCATTTGGAAACTTTTTGCCAAGAAGTGTTTTTGGGTTGACTCATAGCTTGATTTTACCTTACAATGGGGTCGTTATGCCAAAATATCCTGAGCATTGGGGAGTACAACAAGGATCGATTGAGGTGACGGCTGGGCCGATGTTTTGTGGTAAGTCTGACTCGATTATTTCTCGCGTCGAGCGTTTGAGACGTCATAAGGTTTCAACATATATTGTCAAACATCCATTTGACACCCGGTATGAGGGGGTGAGCAAGATTTCTTCGCACAATGGGAGAAGCCTGGACTGTGAGGCGCTGGCAAATCCGATAGATATTTACAATCGAGTCCAAGAACTAGATCCAGTGATGGTCATTATCGATGAAGTGCAGTTTTATATCGATTGTCAGGTAGAGTTTGTTGAGATGGTGAGACAATTTGCGGCCGAAGGAAGGATTGTTATTCTGGCTGGTTTAAATCTAGATTTTAAGGGTGAACCGTTTGGACCAATGGCGGTCTTGATGGCGATTGCAGACCAGGTTAACAAACTAACGGCGGTGTGTTCGGAATGTGGCGCCGATGCTCCTTATACACAAAGATTAACCAACGGGGAACCTGCTCCTTTTGATAGTGAATTAATCGTAGTTGGGTCTGATGATGCCTACACCAGCAGATGCAGGAGGCACCATCAGGTGCCTGGAAGGAAGTCGTTTCCAAGTAATGTTATAGTGGAAGCATGACACAAACCCTACCAGATCTTGGTTATTCGTTTGACGCCTTGGAACCTTCAATCGACGCGCGAACGATGGAAATCCACCATACCAAGCATCATCAAGCTTATGTCGATAATCTGAACAAGGCTCTCGAGGAGTTTCCAGATGAGGCGAATAAGTCATTGGAAGAGTTGCTGATCAATTTAGAAGCGGTACCAGAGAAAATAAGGACAGCGGTAAGAAACCACGGGGGAGGACATTATAACCACAGTCTGTTTTGGAAATTGATGAAGGCCGGCGGAGGTGGGGAGCCGGGTGGTTCGCTGGGGGGGGCGATAGTTAAGGATTTTGGTGATTTTGCTAAGTTCAGAGAACAATTTAGCGCGGCAGCGATGGGTCGGTTTGGGAGTGGTTGGGCCTGGCTTTGTGTGGGTAAGAGTGGGAAATTGGAGGTTTGTTCAACGCCAAACCAGGATAATCCTTTGATGGAAGGAAAGAAACCATTATTGGGCTTAGATGTTTGGGAACACGCTTACTATTTGAAATACCAAAATAAACGGAAAGATTACGTCGAGGCGTGGTGGAACGTGGTTAATTGGATGGAAGTTGAAAAAAACTTTGGGGTGGCTGGTTAATTGCCGGGGGTGGTAAAGTTGAAGGTGGCAACTGATTTGTTGTTGACGATAATTTCGTATTGGTATGGGGTGGCGGGAGTGAGATTGTCTAAATTGATGACGTGGGTGGTTTGGGGAGTAGTGGCGCCGGGGAAGACCTGGTCCCCGCTTCCAAGATGAAGTTTGAGGTTACTGGTGCTTGCGACCTTTGTAGTAAAGGAAATAACAACTTGGGTGGAGCTGATGGGGCTGACGAGAGGATTACTGACGAGTTCACTGGCTTTGACCCTGGATTCCTGGCTGGTTTTGAGCTGGTTGAGGGTAAAAGGAATGGCGGTAATCGCGGTGAGGATGGCAAGAACTGGAAGGAGGACGGTGAAGACCGACTTGATGGGAATGCCCCAGAGTTGGTGATATTCTAGTTTGGCCTTCTGGGCACGCTTGAAAGCGTAAAGCTGATGAAGAGGAAAAAAGTTACCGTGGTTTTCGGGACATGAGTAAATAGTAACGTTCTTGGGGACGACATCGTCAGTGATGCCACTCATAGTTTCCTGACAGATTGGGCAAGTGATGGTAGGACTACTAGGATACGTGTCTTTGGGGGTGATCGAGTCGAGGTCCACAGCGGTGACTTGAGGGATGAGGTTCGCGATCAAGGGGGGAACGAAATGGCCCCCACAATTGAAGCACTCATAAACCAAGGCCTTTTGGTTATCAGAGGTGATAATCTCTTTGTCGTTTAGCGTTTGATGACACTGGGGGCAAACCATGGTTTCATTTTAGCAAGTGTTTTGGTAGAATTCCGGTATTCAGGTTATGTTTACTAACGCGACTAACGAAACTAGAGTTTACGTGGGCAATCTTCCTTATACAATGAGGACGGAGGATCTTTTTAAAATGTTTGCTGAACATGGAAAAGTGGCGGACGCCGTCGTGATGATGGAGCCAAATGATCCGAACAGAAGCAAGGGTTTTGGTTTTGTGACGATGGTAAACAAAACGGAAGCGGAAAAAGCAATTAGAGCCATTAATGGCAAAGAAATTCTCGGACGCGAAATCGTTTGTAATATTGCTAAGCCGAGAGAGCCGCGATTTAGGTTTTGATTTTCGATGGGATAAGATGGAGGAAGGATGAAACAAATAAAGTTTTTGGGGGCGGCGGGAGTGGTGACGGGGTCAAGCTATTGGTTGCAGGATGATGGGACGAGGGGAATTTTAGTGGATTTAGGAATGTTTCAGGGGATCGAGGGACAAAAGATTTTTAATAATCAAGCCTTAGTTTTTCGGGCGAAGGACTTGACAGCGATGATCTTGACTCATGCCCACCTGGATCATTGCGGCAGAATGCCCCTGTTGGCTCGAGCGGGATTTACTGGTCCTGTTTACATGACCGAAGCGACCAGGCAGCTGACCGAATTGTCCCTGTATGACGCGGCGAAAGTCGCTAAGGAGAATGATGAAAGAAGGCAAACTCATGAGGCTCTTTTTACTGAGGAAGACGTGGAAAAACTACTCACCCTGTGTAGAGTGGTTCATTATGATCGACCTTTTGAGGTTGGTAACTATGAAGTGACGATGCGAGATGCTGGACATATATTGGGATCTGCCAGTGTTGAAATTGTGGATAAACGACCAGGGAACGGCCCTAAAAAGATTGCCTTCAGTGGTGACTTGGGAAATACACCACAAGATTTGATTAAGCCAACCGAGCCTGTGACGGATGCAGATTTGGTGGTGATGGAGTCGACGTATGGCGATCGGATCCATTCGGATGAGGACCCGATGAAAGTAATGATAGAAGAGATAAATGCCGTGGAAGCCAGCGGGGGAACCTTGCTAATCCCTGCCTTTTCGTTGGAGAGGACGCAGGAGATACTTCACCGAATTGATCACCTAAAAAAGAACAAGAAGATTAAAGACGAAACAGCGGTTTTTTTGGATAGTCCGATGGCGATTAAGGCGACGATGATCTTTAAACACTTTGCGGAGTTATACAACCAGGAGTTGGCAGACCACGCGAAGTTGGATGATCCATTTGATTTTCCGGGATTGGTGCTCGTTGAGAAAGGTGGTGAGAGCGCCAAGATCAAGGAGGTTGATCGGGCAAAGGTGATCATTGCAGGAAGTGGAATGATGAGTGGGGGACGGATCATGTACCACGCGGCGGACTTCTTGCCTCTTGCGACTACTCGCTTACTGCAAGTTGGTTTCCAGGCAATGGGGACTTTGGGAAGACAAATTCAGGATGGTGAAAAGAAAGTCAGAATTTATGATCAGGAAATTGAGGTTAGAGCAAGCATTCGGGAGATAACTTCGATGAGTGCGCATGCTGACCAACCCCGTTTGATGAGTTGGTTGTCTAAAGTAAAGGGAGTGCAAAAAGTATTTCTGACCCATGGTGAGGAATTACCTCGTTTGGTGCTCTCCGAAAAAATAAAGAATGATTTGGGGATCACAGATGTTGTCCTTCCGAAGATGAATCAGGTGGTAGAATTGTAGACCATGATTGAGGTAGTCTTTGATATTGAAACAATGAACCTGTTTGGTGATAACGGAGCCAGTTTGCCTGAACACTTGGGAGTGTCGATTGTTTCGGCATATCGGCGGGAAGTTGATTTTTTTGGTAATGAAAAAAAGGGGGAAATGAAAAGTTTTTGGGACTTGGGAGCCAAGAATACTGATGGAGGCGAGTTTGGATTTGAAGGTTTGTGGCAGTGGTTTGGTGAGGCGGAGAGAATTATTGGTTTTAATTCCTTGGGCTTTGATGTACCAGCGCTCCTGCCAATCTTTGCGCCGAAAAATATTTTTGAGCTACCGCATTTTGATATTTTGGATAAAGTTCGCAATATTCTTGGACACAGACTAAGTCTTGATGCCATTGCAAAAGAAACTTTGGGGTATTCAAAGATTGATGATGGATTAAACGCCGTGAAGTATTGGAAGAGCCAAGATCCAGAAAGCATGGCAAAGCTTCGTAGGTACTGCGAGATGGACGTAGTGGTGACTACGGATGTTTATAAATATGCGCTGAAAAACGGCAAGCTAAAATATAAAGATAAATGGAACGAAATAAGAGAGGTAGAAGTGGATTTTTCTTACCCGAAACCAGTCGAAAAACCTGAGTTGCAGATGGGGCTGTTTTGAACTCCCTGTTGTAAACATCGGGAACTTAGACTAAAATACTCTAAGTTATGGGAACTTTCAATTTAACCAAAAAGGCCGACTATGGCCTGTCGATGTTGTCACTTTTGGCTACGCGGGGTAAAGGGGGCCAGGTGAACCTGACCGAATTGTCGAAGAAGGGTTTACCGAAGGCTTTTATGGCCCAAATTGCTAACCAGATGGTTCGAGCTGGCTTTTTAACTTCTAAAGAGGGTCGTGGCGGGGGTTATATTTTAGTTGGTGAACCGGCCGAGATAAGTCTGAAGAGTGTCATGGAAGCAATTGACGGAGATTTGGCACTTGTAACTTGTGTGAATAAGGCAGGAGAGTGTCCGATTGAGGATCACTGTTGGCAGAAGGGTTTCATGTTACGCTTCACACATGAGTTGGGACAGATGATGGAGAGATATACGGTGGCTGACCTAATTGGAAGGAAATAACATGGCGTTTGAAGTAAAAGATTTAAAGGTAAAGATTGAGAATAAGGAAATTCTAAAAGGGATAAGTTTGAGAGTTGGATCAGGAGAGGTGGTCGTCCTGATGGGTCCTAATGGAAGTGGAAAGTCGACACTTGCTTATTCACTGATGGGACATCCGAAATATGAAATTGTGAGTGGAAAATTGACAATTGATAATGAAGAGATTACGGCTTTGACGCCGGATGAGAGAGCGAAGGCAGGTTTATTTTTGGCACTCCAATATCCGGTTTCGATTCCGGGTGTGAGTGTTCGTGAGACATTGCTAGCGGCTCTTAGAGGCAGGGGAGAAAAAATCTCTGCTTTGGAGTTGAAAAAGAGAATTGAAACTGAGGCGGCGGATCTTTCTATCGACGGAGAATTGCTGAAGAGAAGTCTGAACGATGGTTTTTCCGGAGGAGAAAAAAAGAAAATGGAGATTCTCCAGATGAGAATATTGTTGCCCAAGTATGCGATTTTAGATGAGACTGACTCGGGGTTGGATATTGATGCTTTAAAAATTGTGGCGGAAGGCGCGGCTTATTTGGCGTCGAAAAAGAAAACGGGGATCTTGGTAATTACACACTATCAGCGATTACTGGCTTATTTGAAACCGAACCGAGTGCTGGTGATGAAAGATGGCGAGATAGTAAAAGAGGGCGGAATAGAGTTAGTTGAAGAGTTAGAGAGGACGGGATACAAAAAATATGAGTAGATTTGCCAAGATCGTCAAGTTGGATCAGGATGCGGTCAAGTCGCTCTCTGAGTCGTATCAGCTGGGGCACCATGATGATTTTACCTATGCGTATAAATCAGAGCGTGGTTTGACAGCTCAGATGGTGGCAGACCTATCTAAAAGAAAGAACGAACCTGATTGGATGAGGGAATTGCGGCTTCGCGCTTTTGGGCTCTATGAGATGATGCCGATGCCGAATTTTGGGGGAGATTTGACAACTATTAACTGGGGAGAAATCTACTATTATTTAGCACCTACAAAGAAAGAAAGTAAGACCTGGGAAGAGGTTCCTGACGCAATTAAGAAAACTTTTGACAAGATCGGAGTTCCGCAGGCCGAACAGGGGATGTTGGCTGGAGTGAAAGCGCAATATGACAGTGAGGTGATCTATGGATCACTACGAAAAAGTCTTTCCAAAAAAGGGGTGGTGTTTTTGGGAATGGATGATGGGCTTCGTCAATATCCGGAGTTAGTGAAAGAATATTTTTCAAAAATCGTCCCCTTGGCTGATAACAAGCTCGCGGCCCTAAATAGCGCCGTTTGGTCGGGTGGGTCGTTTATTTACGTTCCAAAGAATGTCGATGTGGAATTGCCCCTGCAGGCGTATTTCCGAATTAATTCTGAGAACGCTGGACAATTTGAGAGGACGTTGATCATCGCCGATGAAGGGAGCAAGGTTCATTATGTCGAAGGTTGTTCGGCTCCGGCTTATTCTTCCGGATCGCTACATGCGGCGGTGGTTGAGATCATCGTCAAAAAGGGAGCAAAAGTGCAATATACAACTGTCCAAAATTGGTACAAAAATGTATATAACCTGGTAACGAAGAGGGCCTATGTCGAGGAGGAGGGCGAGATGCGCTGGATTGACGGAAATCTTGGCAGTCGATTGACAATGAAATATCCCGCTTGCATTCTCGCGGGAAGAAAAGCTCGCGGCGAGACGCTAGCGATAGCCATGGCAGGATCAGGACAGCATCAGGATGCTGGAGCCAAAATGATCCATTTAGCGCCAGAAACAACCTCTCAGATCATTTCTAAATCAATTTCAAAGAACGGAGGCCGCGCGACCTACAGAGGTTTGGTGAAAATAAATAAAGGGGCTAAGGGAGCCAAAAGTAAGGTGGTTTGCGACGCTCTGATACTTGATGGCTCAAGTAGGTCGGATACTTACCCGACGAACATTATTTTGGAAAACGATGTGTCCTTGGAACATGAGGCGACGGTATCAAAAGTGGGTGAAGACCAGTTGTTTTATTTGATGAGCCGGGGACTGCCGGAGCACGAGGCGGAAGCGATGATTGTGAATGGGTTTTTGGAACCAATAATGAAACAAATTCCTTTGGAATATGCGGTTGAGATGAATCGATTGGTGGAATTGGAAATGGAAGGGAGTGTGGGATGAAAAATCAAAAGGTGATTATTATGGACAAGCCGGGGAAGAAGGAATTGGTGGTAGATTTTGGAAAAGAAGGTGAGGAGGTAGAGGTGTTGGGTCTTGTGATTGCACAAAAGCCTGGTGATTATTATCTTAAAATTTCGGTAGATCATCACGTGGGGAAAACTTTTGGACGGGTGATGGTAAGGGGAGTTGCAAAAAATGGGGCCAGGGTACAGGTAGAGGGAATGATAAAAATCGATAAGGGGGCAAATGGGGTGGATGACTTTTTGGAAATGAGATTGTTGATACTGGACTCGAAGAGTCAGGCTACGGCAGAACCAAAATTGGAGATTGAAGCGAATGAGGTGAAAGCGAGTCATGCGGCGACGGTGGGGAAAGTTGACCAAGAAGAAATATTTTATTTGACTAGTCGGGGGATTAGCGAGAATGGGGCGGAGAAATTAATTGTGAAGGGATTCTTGGGTCAGGTGATTGATAAGATTGAGGATAAAAATCTACAAAGTAAAACAGAATACCGATATGTTTGACACACAAAAAATCAGGGAAGATTTTCCAATATTGGAAAGAAAGATAAATAAAGCACCTTTGGTTTATTTGGATAGCGCCGCCACGAGTCAGAAGCCGAAACAAGTCTTGGATGCGATCAATGGTTTTTATACGAAACATAATGCCAATATTCACCGTGGAGTTCATACCCTTTCGGTGGAGGCGACCAAGATGGTGGATGAAGCGCGGGAAAAAGTGGCCAGGCTTATTAATGCAAAGACCGATGAAGTGATTTTTGTCAGAAATGCAACTGAGGGACTTAACTTAGTAGCTTATTCATGGGCGAGACAAAATATCAAAAATGGGGATGTGATTGTGATCTCACTCCTGGAACATCATTCCAATATGGTGCCGTGGCAGGTTATTTGTGAAGAAGTGGGGGCACATTTGCGGGTAGTTGAGGTAGATGATGAAGGGCGTTTGGTTTTGGAGGGATTGGGGACAACAGAATTAGCCGGTGGAAAGTTGGTGGTGACAACCGGTGGATTATCAAGTTTGCTAGATGAAAAAGTGAAACTGGTAGCGGTGACGGCGGTAAGTAATGTTTTAGGAACAATCACACCGATGGAGGAGGTTAAGAAGCTGATGAAAAGGAAAGCGCCAGGAGCTAAGTTGTTGGTTGATGGGGCGCAGATGGTGCCGCACATGAAGACGGATGTAGTGAAACTAGGGGCTGATTTTATGGTGTTTTCTGGTCACAAAATGCTGGGGCCTACTGGGAGCGGGGTGCTCTGGGGAAAGCGGGAAATACTTAATGAAATGAAGCCGTTCTTGTATGGTGGGGACATGATTGCTGAAGTTGCCCTGACGGGAACGACCTTTACCGGACTGCCCAACAAATTTGAAGCGGGGACGCCAGATATTGCGGGAATAGTTGGTTTGGGAGCGGCGGTAGATTATCTCTCTGGTCTTGGGATGGATAATATTCGCGAGCACGAAAAAGATCTGATCGCATATGCCTTGGGAAAGATGAAAGACTTGGAAGCAGAAGGGTTGGTGGAGATTTTTGGGCCACGAGATCCCAACCAAAGGGGTGGAGTACTTACCTTTAATGTGGTCGGAGTTCATGCTCATGATGTAGCGCAGGTGTTGGATAAGTATGGAATAGCCGTGAGGTCGGGACAACATTGCGGCGCGCCGATCGTGGAACGTTTCAAGACTTTGGCAATGGCGAGAGCAAGTTTTTATGTTTACACAACGAGAGAGGAGATCGATTTTCTGATCGAAAAAATTAAAGAGGTGCCGAAAGTTTTTCAAGTTTCTTAGTATGGATTACCGCCAGGAGGTGATTGATCATTACAAATATCCGCATAACTTTGGGGATCTGGATGATCCAAAAATCTCTGTTAGAGAGAACAACTCTTCATGTGGCGACATGGTGGAGGTATACGGAAGATTGGACCGAAATAAAAAAATAGTTGTGGTGAAGTGGAAGGGGGTGGGGTGCGCGATTTCGACAGCGGCGGCTAGTATGCTATCGGAGAAAGTGATAGGAATGAACAAAAAGGAACTGGAGGATTTTGGCGAGGATGGAATAGTGAAACTCTTGGGAGGAGAAATTAATGCCGGGAGGATGAAGTGTGCAACTTTGGCTTACAGAGCGATTCTGAAGCTGTTTGTTTGATATGATAAGACCATGCCGGTAATCTTAAAAGCAAAACTGACGAAGAAACAGAATCTTGCCGGGAACTATTGGTTATTTGGTTTGTCGTTTCAAAATCAATACGATTTTGTTGCCGGCCAATATGTAAGCGTAAAGGTGTTGCTGGATGGAACCAGACGCTCTTACTCGATCTCATCGGCTCCGGACGGGAACACAATCGAGATCTTGATTGATGTGACCCCCGGTGGGGTGGGAAGTAAATATCTTCTTTCATTAAATGTGGGTGATGAGGTGGAGGCGATGGGACCAATGGGAACATTTACATTAGCGTCAAAGGACCCAAAACCGAATCGAATGTTTATCGCGACCGGCAGCGGAATTTCCCCGATCAGGGCGATGGTGACGGCGTCCTTGCATAAAAAAATGTCTCCCGGCGAGGTAAGGTTGTTGTGGGGAATGCGACATGAGAACGACCTTTTCTGGCAGGAGGAGTTTGTTCAGATGAATCGCGAGTTTCCGAATTTCTCTTATCAAGTAGTGCTTTCAAAACCGGGTGACCATTGGCATGGCGAGTGTGGCCATGTAGGGGATTGTCTACGGAACGGATTCATTGTTCATGAAAGGGACTTAAAAAGTTGGGAATTTTTCCTCTGTGGGAGCCAAGAAATGATCATGGAAACCGGGGCGTATTTGGCGAGTCAAGGGGTGGTAAGGGAAAATATTCATTTTGAGAAGTTTTTTTAAGATCGTCTGTGGTAAGATTTCGATATGGCAGACATGCAATACACTGCAGGGGGCGACAAAAAACCAGTTAAGACTAAATACCAGGTTAGAGTAATTAACGACAAATGTATCGGCGCGGCGAGCTGTGTGGCAGTGGCGGCGATGACTTTTCGTTTAAATGACGCGAACAAAGCAGATATTATTGATCAAGATGGTAACGTTGATACCGAAAAATTATTGGCCGCGCAGAGTTGTCCAACAAGTGCGATCGAGGTGATCGACACAGCCACTGGGGAAAAGATTTGGCCAAAATAATATGGAGAATTGGAAAACTATTTTGTTAGTTTTTGGTGGGAGCGTCTTGCTGGTGGTATTGATGGCGATTGGTTTGTCTAAGGTTTCAGGGGGTACGGCGGGGGCGACAAAAGTTTCATTGGACGAACTGGTAAACGGGGCCCGCTGGATCAAGACGACAGGGCAATCAAAAGTAACAGTAGTCGAGTTTTCTGACATACAGTGTCCAGCTTGTAAAGCTGCAGAACCAATTTCAGTGGAACTACGTAAGACAGATGGAGTAAAGTTTGTTTACAGACATTTCCCTTTGATCACGATTCATAAGAACGCCTGGAGGGGGGCTCGAGCCACAGAGGCGGCGAGATTACTCGATAAGGGTTGGGAGATGATGGCATTGGTGTTTGATAAGCAAACTGAATGGGCTGATTCTGATAAACCAGAAGGAATATTTGTGAAATATGCGAAGAGTCTGGGTTTGGACGAGAAGGCTTTTGATGACAAGCAAAGGGGTGATGAAACGGATAAATTGGTGGGTGAGGATAGTAGCCTGGGGAACCGATTGCAACTTTCAGGAACGCCAACATTTTTCGTAGAAGGTGAACAAGTAGGGTCACCGTATGTATTAGACAAGGTTAAGAGTTTGCTGAAATAAGATGACGGTAGGATTGCCGGCGTTAACGGTGGCCGCTTTGATTAATGGAATAAATCCTTGCGGGATAGGGATGATGATTACTTTTCTGGGGTACTTGTTGGTTTTTGGTGCGACTGGCAAAAAGAAAAACACGATACTCCTTTCTGGAACTGTCTATGTGGTGAGTGTTTTTGTAACCTATTTATTCATTGGCCTAATCTTTTATAGTTTGGCGTTTTATTTACAACGACTCTGGTTGGCCCGGGTATTTAAATATTTGATGGGAGGGGCGGTACTCGTTGCTGGGTTGATTCAGCTGAAAGACTGGATTTGGCCTGACTCCCCGATACACCTGCGGATGCCGATGGCGGGAAGTAAGAAAATTAATCAGTTGATGGAGAGGATGAGTTTGCCGATGGCGGCGTTAGTTGGGGTGGCCACGACGGCTTTTTCAACGCCGTGTATGTTGCCGTTGTATGTAGGAACGGCGACGGTGTTGGCTAATTCCGGACTATCGATGGGGGTGGTGCTTTCTTATTTTCTATATTACAACCTGATCTTTATTTCGCCGCTGATTTTGATTCTAGTGGTGATGTACAAAGGCAAGGATGTGGTAGTGATGAAAGAACTGGAGCACAAATACGGCCGCTTCTTGAGGCTGTTGATGGGGGTAGTGATGGTCATAGTTGGCTATCTAATTATTTTCCGATAAGATAACGGATATGGAGCAGGAAATTAGAGAGGCGCTTAAGGAAGTAATCGACCCGGAACTACGGATTAGTATTGTTGATTTGGGTTTAGTTTATGATGTGCGAGAGGAAAGGGGTGAGGTGGAGGTTGAGATGACACTGACTAGTCCCGGGTGCCCGTTGGCAGGTGTCATTGATTCAAGGATCAAGGAAGTAGTGGGAAAGATCAAGGGAGTGAAAAAGATAATTGTCGAAATTGTTTGGGACCCACCCTGGACCCAAGATATGATGTCTGACGAAGCCAAGGCGGAACTGGGGTTTGATTGAGGTAGAATAGGAAGATATGAGAGTAATTGTGGGGGCGGATCATGGAGGGTTTAAGCTGAAAGAAGATATTAAGAAGTGGTTAACTGGCCAGAAGTATGAAGTTTTGGATGTAGGGGCAGAGAAACTAGATGAAAAGGATGACTTTGTTGATTACGCCGAACTAGTGGCCGAAGGGGTGGCTGGTGACCCAGACGCCAGGGGTATTCTGTTTTGTCGAAATGGGTTTGGAATGATGATCGCGGCAAATCGTTTCCAGGGCGTTCGTTGTGGTGAGGCTTTTGATATCAAAGCGATAAAGAGAGGCAGGAGTGACGATGATATTAACTGTTTGTCTGTGCCGGCTGATTACATTAAAGGAGGAGAAGTTGAGAAGATGGTCGAGGCTTTTTTGAAAACTGATTTCAGTGGTGAAGAAAGATACAAACGTCGTCTGTGGAAGTTGGAGATGTTGGGCGGAGGAGGTTGCTGTGGGGGTGGGTGTGGCGGAAGCTCACGAAACTGCTAATATTGAGATATGGTGACAGTGATTCCGGCGATATTACCGAAGAGTTTAGCGGAATTGGAGGAACAGTTAGCGAAGATTTGGGCTTTTGCCCCCAGGGTTCAGCTGGATGTAATTGATGGTATTTTTCGGCCTGATAAAACGATTGGACCCGAATTATTGAATCGGATTGACACGATTGTGACCTGGGATATTCACTTGATGGTGGATCAACCAGAAAAATGGATCAAACAATGTGTCATGGGTGGGGCAGACAGGATTTTCGGGCAGGTCGAAATGATGAAAGACACGACTGCCTTTATCGCTGATGGCCAGTCGGAAACAATGGCTGTAGGTTTGGCTTATGACATCGATACCCCACTGGATGGTTTGGAAAAAGTAATTAATGATTTGGACGCGGTGCTTCTTCTGAGTGTGAAGGCGGGTGGTCAGTCTCGTGAGTTTGATGATCGTGTCTTGGAAAAGATTAAGGCGGTGAGAAAAATGAATAAAAGAATTCCGATTGTAATTGATGGCGGAATAAATGAAGAAAAAATGAAGGAATGTTTGGCGGCAGAATGGACGGAGGAGATCGAGGAAGACGAATTAAACCGATCGACAATGGGAATTGAGTTTGTGGTGGGAAGTCATCTGCTGACTGCTGGAAATGTGGAGGAAGAATTGAAATATTTAAGGTTAATGCGGGGTCACCCTCATGGATAACTCAAGCATAGGGAAATTTAAACATATGAGGGCAGTAAGCTTCTTTGGATTCGCCGATGCCCAACCAGACAGTGACCTGTACCGCTCGGCTTTTGAAGTGGCGAAAGTAATTGCGGGAAATGGGATTGAGGTGATTAATGGAGGAGGTCCGGGGATAATGCGGGCGGCGACAGATGGTGCTCATGCCGGGGGAGGCAGGGCGACGATTGCGACCTTTTACCCAAGGTTCATTAATCATTTTGAAGGTAAAGATCAATTAAATAAGGCGGATAAGGAAATTATTGAGGACAACTATCTACAGCGGACACTCAAGCTATTGGAATTGGGCAATGCCTATATAGTTTTCAATGGTGGGACCGGGACCCTGTCCGAGTTTGGGATGGCGTGGGGTTTGGCATATCTATATTTTGGTCACCACAAACCGTTGATTTTATATGGTAGTTTTTGGCATGATATTATGGAAAGTTTGGTCTCGAATATGTTGATTGCCCAACAGAGACCGGAATCTTTGAAGGTGTATAAAATCTGTACCACGCCAGAAGCAGTGATCGAAGCGCTGCTGGAACACGAATCATATTTAGAGAAACATCCCGAGGAGGTTCACGCACCAAGCGAGACTGGTGAAGAGGCCTTTTTGAATTAATTCTGATGCTAAGATGTTATTATGCTGCCCGTTTCTTTTGATGATTTATCAGTGAAGGCGAATGATCTGCGTCAGGAGGTGATAAAGATGCTAACGCGAGCCGGAACCGGACATTCGGCGGGTCCGTTGGGATCGGCCGATTTTTGGGCGGTACTTTATTTAGGAGGATTGGTGAATTATCGAGCCAGTGAGCCATGGTGGGAAGACAGGGACAGGGTGGTGCTCTCGGCAGGACATTATTGTCCGATTCTTTATGCGGTGTTGGCTGAAGCGGGTTATTTTCCCAAAACTGAATTGACAACCCTACGCCAGTTGGGATCAAAGTTGCAGGGTCATCCAGTGGCGAGAATGTTACCTGGAGTGGAAACAACGAGCGGTCCTTTGGGCCAGGGAATCAGTCAGGCGGTGGGAATGGCACTGGCGGCGAAAGCGGACAAAAAGAAATGGCGGGTGATTTGTTTTATGGGGGATGGAGAACAAGACGAGGGTCAAGTTTGGGAGGCGTACTTGTGTGCGTCAAAATATTTTCTATCAAATTTAACAGTGGTGATTGATCGGAACAATATTCAGATTGACGGACATACTGAACAAGTCATGCCCCTGGATTCGCTCTTGGCAAAATTGACAGCCTTTAATTTTAATGTGATTGAGGTGGATGGACACAATCTTTCTGATATTGCCGAAGCGATGGGTCGGGCGAAGGTTACTTTTGAAAAGCCGACAGCAATAATTTTACGAACGATACCAGGGAAGGGTGTCGATTTTATGGAGAATGAGCCGGCGTGGCATGGCAAGGCGCCGAAACAAGAAGAGGCAACATTGGCGCTAGCGGAGCTGACAAAAATCAGAACTTTGGGAGGGAGAATAAAAAATGATTAACGCGGAGATGTTTTTAGTTGAGGACATAAAAAATGTCGAAAAGAAGGCAATGCGCGATGGATATGGTGAGGGTTTGGTGGAGGTAGGGAAAAGAAATCCGGAGGTCGTGGTCTTGTGTGCTGATCTGATGGATAGTACCAGGACTGATTTGTTCAGGGCGGCATTCCCGGAGAGATTTTTTGAGATGGGAATTTCGGAACAAAACATGATGGGTGTGGCGGCAGGAATGGCCGCAACGGGGAAAGTTCCGTTTGTAAACTCGTTTGCTTGTTTTTCTCCGGGGAGAAACTGGGAACAACTGCGGGTGAGTGTCTGTTTATCACATAACAATGTTAAGGTCATTGGTGGGCATGCCGGAGTAGGTAATGGGACTGATGGAGGGAATCAGCAGATGTTCGAAGACATGGCGTTGGCTCGCGTTTTGCCAAATTTAATAGTGGTGGTTCCTGCCGATTATGAACAGGCGAAGAAAATGGTGATGGCAATCGCGGAACTCCAGGGGCCTGTTTATATGCGGATGACAAAGCCCAAAAGAGGAGTGATCACGACCAAGGGGACACCCTTGACCATTGGTAAGGCGCAGGTGCTTCGGGAGGGGAAAGATGTCACCATTTTTGCTTGCGGGGGAATGGTCTATGAAGCGTTAATGGCAGCAGAGGAATTAACCGGTGAAGCCGAAGTAGAAGTGGTCAATGTTCACACCATCAAACCATTGGATAGGGAAACAATAATTAGGAGTGCGGCAAAAACCGGAAAAGTGGTGACGGCCGAGGAGCACTCAATAATTGGAGGGTTAGGTGGGGTAATCTCCGAATTACTTTCCGAGGAGTTACCGACTAAGATAAGAAGGGTAGGAATGATGGATCGATTTGGAGAGAGCGGAGAGCCGGAAGAATTACTAATGAAATATGGTATGACAAAAAAAGTGATAATTGAGAAAATAAAAGAATTGATATGAATGTAGACATGAACATTATTGAAAAAAACGGGAAGGTGATGCTACTGGCTTACGATCAGGGATTTGAACATGGCCCGGTCGATTTTGACGAGAAGAGTGTTGATCCGAACTACATCCTAGATATTGCCCGGTCCGGATATTTTACCGGAGTAATTTTCCAGGAGGGGGTAGCAGCGAAATATTATGCCACCGCGACCGATAAGGACAAGTTACCGCCCTTGATTATTAAGCTGAACGGAAAAACGTCGTTTCAAGGAGAAGAGCCTTTGTCATTACAATTATGTACAGTCGATAAGGCGGTCGAGTTGGGAGCCAAGGCAGTGGGTTATACGGTTTATGTCGGGAGTGAGCACGAAGAACAGATGTTAGCCGAATTTTCACGAATCGAAGATGAAGCACACGCGAAGGGACTACCGGTAATTGCCTGGATGTATCCTCGAGGGAAAAAAATGGAGGGAAAACAAACCACCAAAGAAACATTGGCCTATGCGGCCCGATTGGGTTTGGAGCTAAATGCTGATTATGTCAAAATTGCGTATTCGGGAGAGGTGGAGAGTTTTAAGTGGGTGGTGAAGGCGGCAGGAAAGACAAAAGTCTTAGTTCAGGGTGGAAAGAAAATGGCGTGGCCGGAATTGGAGGCGGAAGTGAGGGGGGCGATGGACGCGGGAGCGGCCGGGATTGCGGTTGGAAGAAATGTTTGGCAAGCAAGTGATCCCAAGGAAGTGTCAAAGAAGCTGGCGGAGTTGGTTTTTGGCTCCAGTGTTAAGATGAATTGATGAAGAAAGTGTTGTGTGTGGGGTCGGCGGTGATGGATATTTTGGTGCAATCTGATGATCTAAGAATAATGAAAAGCCATCAGGTTCCGGGTGGAGTGGCGATAGCAGAAGTTTATGGAGGAAAGACAGAGGCGCAAAATATATCACTACAAACTGGTGGGGCAGGAACCAATGTGGGGGTTGGTTTAGCTCGCCTGGGTTTGGTGACTTCAACCTTGGCAAGAGTGGGTGACGACTGGATGAAAGATTTGATTTTGAATGACCTGACGCGTGAGGGTGTGGATGTTAGTTTTATCCAAACCGGCAAAGGAGAAAAGACCGGGATGTCAGTGGTCTTGGTAGCCGCCGACGGAGGACGATCGATAATCACTTATAGAGGGGCGGCAAAAAATTTAAATTCAGCAGAGATTGACTGGGGGAAGGTGTCGCTGGCTGATTGGATTCAGATTTCAGCTTTGGGTGGAAATATTTCTTTAGCAGAAGATTTGGTGGAATATGCATTTAGCAAGAAGATACCCGTGGGGTGGAACCCGGGAAAAGGAGAGTTGACTCAAAAAGAGAGAATAATCAGGATTTTGCCAAAGGTAGATTTGTTGGTACTTAATAGAATGGAGGCCTCCCAATTGATACGTAATTCGTATGAAGAAGTGAAAGAAATGGCGAAGAAAATAGCCAGTTATGGAGTGAAAAAAGTAGTGATTACGGATGGTAAAAGAGGCGCGGGAGTAATGGAAGATGGCATTTGGACCCAGGCTTCGGCATTCAAGGTTAAGTCGGTGGACGATACCGGTGCTGGGGATGCTTTTATCGCGGGAATGGTGGCAGGACTTGTTTCAGGGAAAGAATTGGTGGTTAGTCTGAAGATGGGACTTTCAAATGGAGCCAGTGAGGTTTTGGCGATTGGAGCAAAGACTGGACTTTTACAGAAGAGAGAAATGGCCAAGTGGTTAAGGAGAAGATTAAAAGTGGTGGAGGAGAGAGGAGTGTAAACTAGACAATGGATCACGACGAACCAAAACAACTCAAGTTGCTGGAGAAGAAAGACCTGCCTGCCAGCAGGCAGGGAAAAAGGGAAAGGGAAGCGAAAGCAAACAAATGGATAGTGGTATCGATATTAGCAATTACAATTATTTTTAGTTTGGTATTTTATTTTTCCGGAAAAAAAAATAGACCGGTGAAACCAACACCCGTTAAGGGCAATCAAAATCGGGATACCCCATTGGGTGGGCAAAAGGTCTACCAATTTTGAGGGCCTAGTTTGTCAGGCTTGTGGATGCCCCATTTAGGATTTGGCCGGTGTTGGTAGGAGTAGGAGTTTTTTTGATGAAGGTTTTTGGGACAGTAAAAGGAGTATTGTGAGTGTTGTTTTTGAGAAGGTTGGTCATCAATTGCGACCAAATGGGGGAGGCGCCGGTAATGCCTGATGCTACATGACTCATGGGAGAATTGTCGTTATTCCCGACCCAGGTGGCGATGAGATAGTCGGGAGTATAGCCGATGGTCCAGTTGTCGCGAAGGTCATTACTAGTACCGGTTTTGACAGCAGCCGTATATGGTTCTAAGTTGAGAACCGAATGATAGCCAAAGGCGGCGGATCTGGCGCTGTTGTCAGACAAAATATCGTTTAGAAAGAAAGTGGTTTCCGGTTTAAGGACTATTTTTGATTCACAAGGAAGACCCGAGAGACAGGGGTCAAAAGGAATACTTCTGCCGAAAGTGTCCTCGATTTTTGAGATTGGATTCAGAGGAATACGCAGACCATTGTTGGCGAGGATTCCGTAGACTACAGCCATGTCGGTCATTTTCACTTCAGCTCCGCCAAGAGTGAGGGCTAGGCCGTAGCGGTCCGGTTCGTTCCA